>JAABUX010001431.1_pt1 | contig 36330 bp, 48 predicted proteins | sample 5561851 | NCBI WGS metagenome assembly JAABUX01 (sample SAMN10711883, study PRJNA513361) | rock metagenome | isolation source: Antarctica rocks | place: Antarctica: Victoria Land, Richard Nunatak red sandstone | collected 2016-01-03
GATGGGGGTGGGCAAGAGGAAGCAGAAAAGGGGCAGGGAATGGAATAGGACGAGGGGGAGAAGGGCGAGGAGGAGGAGAAGGAGGGGGGAACAGCTTATTGATGGCTAACGAAGAGTCTTGGTCTAGAATGAGAAGGGCTCCTTCGTGGAATATCCTGCCGCGGTTGCGCTCATAACTATGTTTTTCGAATGGTATTATGGATCGTGGGTGAGGAGGGATGGGATTGGCTTGAGGATAGGTGATGGGGAATGGGGATGGGGATGGGGGTTGTGGATGGGGATGGGGGTTGTGGAGTATAGGATGGGGATTCACATTTATCTCACCTTGTATTCCTTAAGGGGGGGCATAGGTTACTTACCAGTTAGAGACGAATAGCTACCTCGGGGTTGGTAGTTGAAGTAGAGATGGGCATAGGAATCCGATAATGAGAGCGGATGATGACGGCGGATAGGATATGTACTTCTAAGGTAGTAATTTCTTTTCACGGGGTAGAATGCAAGTTGTAGTTGGGAGATAACCACCACTACCACCACCGAGTAGATTGATGGCGAACTAGTAGGAAATGGATTTGTGACGTTGGATACAAGGCTTTTTTGTGTGTATAGGAGGGGGTCTGGGTAGATGAGGATGTGAGGATGTGAGGATGTGAGGATGTGAGGATGTGAGGATGTGAGGAGATGGATGGATGGGTGATGTATGAATGGGGGATGAAGTGAGGATGGGGAGTATTGGGTGTGGGATGGGATTGTGGGATTGTGGAACGGGAGTTGAAATTTTATGAAAGGAACGAATTGGGGTTGTATTGGACATCTGAGAATCTGCGTAGGAAATCCAGGGGGGCGTTGACCTAGCTGGAGTAGAAGCGATCTTAAGCCGGTGATGGTATGGTTTCGTCAAGGTATCGAGGATCAATCGATGAACATAATTATGAGTTTTTCGAGTGGGAAATCGCTCTTCGATGATGAGGATTCAGCGACGATCTATGTTTTGTCTTTTATGCACATGCGCCGTACCTTGCTCTATTCTCGTCTCATCCGGTCGTCTATATCATATTTCCGTGACCGACATTACGCAATGAGCGTTAACCTCCCATAAAGTATTTTATCCACTACCGCAATCAGTCCCGCCCCTGCTCCCGCACCCACTCCCTCCACCGCCTCCACTCCTCCCACCCCACACTCCTCTTCGACCCCTCATACCTCACCACCTCCATCGGCCCCCTCAGATCCTTCCACCCCCTGACCCTCGACCCGCTGCTCAACCCGGCCTTGCGCATCAGACTCGTTAGCGTCTCCTCTTTCGTCCAGCCCTGCTCGAGGGCGACGTCGGGCAGGTAGGTGGCGCTGTAGCGTTTGCCGTGGTGGGTGAAGGCGATGCGGATGCCGTGGGTGCCGAGGGTCCAGTCTAGAGGGTTTTGGGCGGGGTGGAAGTTTGTGAGGAGGGTGGTGCTGTTGCTGAGGTGGGGGAGTTCGGGGGGGGAGATGGGGGGGAAGCGCGTGTCGTCGAAGGCACTTTTTGAGGGAGATGGTGGTTAGAAATGGGGTTTGTGGTGTTGTGGTTTGGGGAGAGGGGGGGATGTGGCTTACGCTGTTAGGGCGTAGCTTTTCAGTCCGGTTGAGAGATTTTGCGCGTCAAAGGTGCCGATGCAACCTCTTAGGGATTTATGGCCTCTTGAGGAGAGGGTGTTCCAGGTTACGAAGAGCGGATGAGCTTCCTCCTTTGGGGGTATGGTGGGTGAGGGCTGTTTGGAGCGGTTGAAGGAGAAGAAGGAGGAGTTGGAAGAGGATTTGGAGGCGGTATTTAAGGCTGCTTGGGATGAAGTTGCTGAGACCGAGGAAGGCGTTGAGGAGGAGGAGGTGGAAGAGGGCGTAGACGACGAGGGGGCCTGCAGCCGCGATATACTTGGGAGTTGTAGTGTAGCTGTTGCAGAGTCTACTTCTTCCATATCGCTATCCTCTTCGGCATTTGGAGCATCCCCTGGAACGCCAGGTTCCTTCCCATCCTGCTCCGCGGCCTCCTCAGCTGTGGGCTTAACGAGCGATTGGTACTCTCTCCATGAATCCTTTACTTGTTGGTATGAGAGGGGCTCACGGTCCTCGAGATTGGCGGCGAGTACTTCGAAGCAGTAGGCGCAGTGTCCTGTCGTCGCCATCCGAGGAGCTGGAGATTGGAAAGCTTCAGGAGGCTAGCTGTCACTTGTAAGCTCTGCTAGCCTTATCTAATCCACAAGCGCAAGATTACAGGTGAGCTAATCCATATTAGGAAAGCATCGCTTGTGCGATTGTTTACTTTCTGCAATCGAATTGAAGGTTTTTCCACATAGAATCCACTCAGCAGTTGCTCTTCCTTCAACGACATGGAATCTATGGAGAACCTATCTGTCATCACTTAGTCGCACGGTCATCAGAAGCCTTATACTGTCCACGCAGCGAGAAGGGTAAATCGTAATGTTCGTTGTTGAAGACTTGTCAGATGCGCGATAGCAACGCGCCATGTACCATCTCTATTATGATTACCTATTCGAAAACAAGCCGAGAAGTACTCTGATCGTTCTTTGGACGTAGTGATTTACCGAATAGGGAGCTTTCTTTTTCCGATATCAATGCAAGCATTACGTTCTGGTGTTAAACACGCCAGCATAATATTCCATATGAAGCAAAAAATTCGGATTTCCTCCCACAATCTTTCTACCCTATATCGCATTCCAAAATACAAACATCAATAATGTAATGCATCTCGAAAATCTACATAGCCGCATATCTGTTGGGATCTCTCCTGAAAACTCCTATCGTTCTGTCTCTTTTACGAAACAAAGCAAGAAGAATTATACGTCCAGAAACCTAGATTTCTCACTAATCCCAGACGGGCGGTAATTTCATAATTGTTCGCATCCTGGGCACAGGCAGGCAACCTCTATCACCCTGTATTTATTTCACCCAGATACTAGATATCCTTCATCATAAACCTACCACTGACCTCAGTCCCCGCCAAACCCTTTTGTCCAGAATACCAGAATATAAGCACCAGGCCAACGACGATCGGTCCACATCAGGTTCTTCCTATCCCCTAGCTTATCGCCCTCCACTACATTCCCATCCCCCAAACAACCCAATGCATCTAACTCAAGATCCCTCACAATCTCTTCATCATTAGAACCAGCCCAACGCCTCCACCCTTTGTTCCCCAGAATTCCCTTAACTCCCAAAACCCCCAAACCCACTAAAAGCCTCTCCATAATGCCACACCAGATCATCTCTCAAGCATTTCGAAATATAGGCTTGTTACGTTCCTGACACAAGTCTGATGCTCTTGCCCCTTTATATCCCTAATCGATCACATACGCACAAACTATGTCGTTGTGGTATTCATGGGTTGTTCATCTTTCCTACGATGTCTGTAAATAAACCATATCGCACACTTCAATTTCCGGAAATCCCACCAATTACAGCAACATCCCACGATGATAGGAGCCATGACTCACTCACTCCTGGCCTTATCATACGGTACTAATCTCAATACTCACCTCAAATCAAACCCTACAGCGACAATTCAAATCCCCAGGATATTATATATCACTACTCCTCCCTCACCACCCACATACGCTACACTTGACCGAAATCCCAACCAGGACTGAGCCATTCTAGTCTATCTCCCATATTACAACATCATCGAGCAAGTATATCTGAACTCACACTCGAATTTTTCATGCGTCCATTACAAAAGATATGAAAACCTACTACGTGACAGATTTGAAGTTTGTAGTTGATGAGATTGGAAGGCGAAAGGATGTGATTTGGGAAGGAAAATTCGTGGTTGAAGGATATGGATGTAGAGGATTGCGAGGGATTTTTCTGCTTCGTGGTGGGGTCAAGGCGAGTTTTGTCTTTGATTGAATTGCATGCTCGCTTATAAATTTTGCGTAATTTTGGAACAGAGATTTGGGCATCTGGTCTACTAGCTTGGGCACAAGCACGCTTTGGATATCTCCGAATAATAAATGAAGGCGTGTAGAAAAGAGGGAGACATCATTCCCACCGCCGAGAATTCATCCCTGCTGACCGAAAGCACGATCGGGCTTTGACAAGGCTTGAGAGATAGGAATATATGAATAGCATGTCGACGGACTTTCCGAAATCAGCAAAGTGAACATATTGAATCAGGATATAGAACTCGAAAGACTGATCCGAGACCAGATAAGTAAGAATTCGAAATAACTGTCGTTGCAAAGACGAGATTCCAGACTCGAGCCGCAGCTTGCTTTGCTTGGACTTCCGCTCCTGGATTGCGTGAACATATTATGACCTCGCCAGTGCCTGCTGTGCCTGCTGTGCTTGCCCCCAAAGCCCCCTACTGGTCTCCTCCACCCGTCTCTGCTGCTCTCTGATCTGCGCCCCCGTCTGCCCTCTAGCATTTCCCCGGCTGTCGATCTCCATCCGATTGCCTCCCTGCCCAGTGAACTTCTCTTGCTGATTGTCCTGCTCGTTGTTCTGCGCGTTGTTCTGCCGGAAGCTCTGCTCATTATTCTGCTTGGTCCTCGGATTTGTACTCATCGCCCCCTCCATCATTTTCGCCGCTCCCCCTTCTCTCAGCTTATTGATTGCCCGGATAGTATCGATAGCCGAATGTAACGTTCTCCTTGCATTGAAGTTCTTCTTTATCACCGGCAGCAGGTCTCCACCTTGTTGTCGTCCTTCCCTTTCCCTTGCTTCATCGTTGACAAAAGGATGTTGTAGAGCTTCGTGGGCTGTCATGCGCTGTTGGGGGTCGATGGTGAGGCAGCGCTTGATAAATTCGCGTGCGGAGAGAGAGACGGAGCGCCAGTATTCGAGAGGCGTGAAGGAGTAGTCAGCGACAAGGATGGCTTGCATTTCTTCGAGGTTGGAGTCGCGGTCGAAGGGCGTGTAGCCGCAGAGCAGGAAGTAGGTTATCACACCTATTGCCCACGCGTCGCTATAAGTTGCGTTAGAGATGGAAGAGTAATTGAGGGACCGACTGGAGAACGTACACTGGCTTTCCGTGTCCAGTCTTGTTGAAGATCTCGGGCGCCATGTACCCAGGTGTACCACATGTTGTGGTGAGAACATGGAATGCTTCTTCGTCCATTATCCTCGAGAGCCCAAAATCGGCTATGAGGAGGTCTGCATTATCCTCGGGTGTGCGGAATAGGAGATTCTCAGGTTTCAAGTCGCGGTGGACTATGCCATGGTCATGGAGGTAGGCTACCGCGGAGAGTGTTGCTCGTATCAGATCTGCAGCATCAGACTCATAATAACTGCCTTTCCTACATATTCGGTCGAAGAGTTCACCGCCGAGGGCAAGGTCTGTTACTAAGTATACTGCGCTTGGTGTTAGTCAATGTCCGAGTCGACTGATATCCTCATGACTATACAGTTGTTCATGGTCTCAAAGTAATCCACCAAAGTTAGAATATTTTGATGACCCATTGACACCTTTTTCAGAACGGCAATCTCGTTCCGAACCTGTCATATCAGGTATGAGCTCACTTCTACTCTGGCCCTCAGTCTCGGCCGGTCCATCTAGGGTACACCAACCATATGTTCCCTTCCCTGCATCATCCGCTTATTGATGACCTTAGCCGCATAGTATCTTCCCGTATCTATATGTACACATTCTTTGACCACGGAGTAGCTCCCAGCGCCGAGTGTCTTTCCTGTTTTGTACCTGCAAGGCTGGATCTGCGGCTTTGGTACCTCTTGCTGGTTCGAGGGAGCCATCGTGTATTGTATATAAAGGCGCAACAGCAGCGATTACCGGGGAGATCCGCCACAGCAAGATCAGTCCGGGCGCCCAGCAGCTGGGGGCAGTATAATGAAGCTGTCGGGCGTGAAGTATTGCAAATCACTAGGTGAGGATTATTGATGCTCAATCAAAGGCAGTTGAGTAGACGACACTGTGGGCCCTGCGAACGACGACTGGTGGATAACGAACGTGAACAAATCACCATTGATAATTGGCGTGCACTGTTGTTAGATATGAAGTCGTTGTCCGAGTTGTTGGAATTAAATCGAGTAGGAGCTGAAGCACGGGCGGGGTGCGTGGGGTTGTGTGCGGAGATTTACCGTGTGCAAAATCAATGTCATTGGTGTGCTGCAAGACCCTGACCCCGACCCGGCGAATTGCAGCAAAGTTGCTGACTTTGTTACGCCTATATAACTATGCTACCTAACATTCAACGCTTATAATATATAACTAAGTAGGCTAAAAGATATATATTTATCTAAGGTATCTAATACTTTAAAAATTATAGAAATCCGTCCGTTAGCGATAAAGATATGACTGATCCTATGAATTTACCTATTAAATCCATAGGTCTTGGTAGTCTTAGCACCGCTTTACCCGCTATGCCTGTGCTTATACCTTCCTAACGTACCCTACTAGTAATAACGACTTATAATAATTATCTAAGTCGGCTAAAAGATGCGCATTTGTCTAAGGTATCTAATGCTTTAAAAATTATAGAAATCCGTCTACGTACGTGGAAGATATGACTGATTTTATGAGTATGTCGAGCCTACATTTTTGCTGCAATTCGTGGGGTTGGGGTCAGGGTCTTGCAGCACACCAATGACATTGATTTTGCACACGGTAAATTGCGGCGTGAATTTCGCTGATTCGCCATCGCACTTACGGTCTCGAATTCGGCCGAGAGTGGCATATACAGCAGCAATTCATTAGCAACATTGATGTTTTGCTAGTGGTTACACCGTTTGATCCCTGACCCTCCTTCCCCTTTCACATGCTCCCATTCCGACTTACGCTCCTACTCCTACTTGTATCAAGTATACCCATGCCTCTGACCTTGAATACACTTCCAGCCCAGTCACTGAACATATCTGGATCCCATGCCTCATCATCCCTCCCTTTCCCCTTTTTGCTTAATTGTTTTCCGTTCTGTCGTTTCTCGGCCGTATACATGTCATAGAATGTTTCGTAATTCTGAATCACTTGATCCTGCACCGCTGCCACAAGCGTCTCCTTGGTCCTTACATCATCGAGATACTCGTCAAGCTTCTTTCGCAGGAACTGGACTTCCTTTTCAGCAACCTTTTGAATTACATTGACTGCCTGAGGAGCGTCGAATCCTCTCTTGGCCGTTGCCGATGCGTCGACCGGCTTGGTCATTCGGGACGCGAAGTCGCTCGTCAGGTCATTGATTACTGTCCTCAGGCTGCCGTCCAGTTCAACCTTGGCATCGAGCATATTCTCGACAACCTTAGGTAAGAGACCAACCCCCATGATACGCCAAAGGTTTCTGGGATCGAACAACCCACCCCTTTCGCGAAGCTCCCAGAAAGTGTTGGTGACGCTCGAGAAATCGAACGAGACCTCTGGAGTAACATACTCGATGTCAAAGGCAACGATTTGCTGTTTGAGGATCAAAAGATGTTTGATCAGGAAGAGACGCCCATCAGCCGCTGTGTTGCTACTTTTCTGGGTGACGAGACTGGCGGCATGTTGTAGGGAGAGGGTAGTTTGGTGAACGATATTATGAGCTAAGTCGTCAAAGACAGTAGACTGAGAGTTCCTTAGCCTACAACAAACGTCAGGGTTTACCGCCGACTTACGTTCACGAGACGATATATTCGACTAAGTAGCCATATTGCTTTTCGAAGGGTTGGATACCAGCCCTGAAACGCTGCTTCGGTATCGAATCCCCACCGCCCGCTCGGTGAGTCGCCCTCTTCGACGACCATGGGGGTTTTGGGCATGGGAGTAGTGGGCTCAGCAATCGAGCCTTTTCTTTCATGGGTCGCAGCAGGCCCTTTTGACTTTGTACCTGAGAGCGAAACTTGTCGATTGCGGGCCGGATAGTCCACTTCCTCTTTCTTGGGCTTGTACCTTTCAATCTCGTCACGCAAGATAGCTTGAGCGCGAAAGACGAGTCGGGTCTGAGCCTCTTCGAGTGCCTCGTGAATGAGTAGTGCAAAGTCGAATTGATTCGTCTCCATTGGTTCGGCTTCTTCGTCTTGATCATGCATATAACGAGTTTGCAGCAGTGTACAAAGCTCACACAGCTTCAGTATCTGAGTTTCATGGATAATCCTGGGTCGTAGATGATCATACAAAGGTTCGGAAACTGATTCTAGAAAATCGTAGAGTCCATCACCCCCTTCAAACCATTCCTGCCAAAGCTCGTATTCGTCGGAGCAAATTCCACGAGTGTAGCCAATGGCGCTTCGCGCAAAGGACACCAATTCTCTAGAAGTGCTAGGCGCCTTTGCGATATCTGCAATTTTCTTCCTCGCAAGAGGGATAACTAATTTGCCACGCGTAGCAGAGTAGCTTGTATAGAGCTCATTCATCAAGCTTTGATACTCAGCTTCTCCGCCCGGCTCAGCACCTACTGGCAGGACAGCCCGCTTGCGGATCTCCTGCGCGACCTCCTTGAGTTCTGATGCACCGAAACGAAATTTGGCGTAAAGAAGTGCAGACATCGTGGTATCATTCAATTGCTTGTCAGCAATTCTCCTTGACACGTCGGATGCTATTTCTCGCAGGGCGCCGACGAAGTGGACACGAATCAAGGTCAATCCTCTGGTCATTAGCGAGCGGTACCGAGATTTGTAGGTTGCTGCTTCTCGGTGGTTTGACTGTTCCGATCAGTTTTATAACTTCGAAATCCAAGCTTCTGACTTACGTGGACTGTCATGTAGCTCAGACAGTCGTCCAACCTCGCGAGCATCTCGGAAAATTCCTTACTTCTCACAAAATTCCCAGCTCCCGGTGCATTCAGCCTTCTCGTGACTGGCTCCAGGTAATTGTAGTATTTGAGATTTTGGTCAAGATCATCTGCCAGACCTTCAATCCGCTTCTGCTCACCAAGCAGCCCCTCACATTGCTTCCGGAATATCGTAGTCTGCGCCTCGACTTCCTTGAATGAATCGGCGAGCGAAGCCAGGAGACTGAGCGTTGACGATGTGTCCGACAACAACGAGTCCAGATGCGAATGTGACAACTGCAGTTGTCTATGATACGCTGTGTAGTCATCATGACTTGAGTCTAGTAGATCGCGTTCCAGCTCATTATACCAATCAGCGAATTCAAGCTCGCTGTGTATTGCTTTCTCTTTGGTCTTTGTATCCTTAGCAGCTCGTGACGTTTGACTTGCTCTCCGCACCAATTCGGCTTTCCCACCTTCGACTGGGCTTAGGACTGCTTTGACAGCATCGTGGAAGTCACTATACGACTGGGCTCGACGTGCCACTGTAGCTTTCGGTGGTCTGGTAGGCTTTTGAACATTTGCAAGTCCGACACCCTGGTCACCTAGCCGAGCTGCGTCAGCTTGAAAGTCTTCCTGCATGAAACATCAGATGGTATGTGAGCGAGCTGTAGGCATAAGCTCACGTTAGGCTTGTCGAGCAGTGACTGCTTTCTCTTGTGTTTCTGAGGTTTTGCTTGGGCAGGTTGAGCACTGGGATTAAATGAATAGTAGTAAGAGGCGTCATCGTACATTCTTAGTTTCGAAGCCCGCAATTGAAGCTGATGTTCTGGTGGAGGAACTGGAAGTGGGATTGGGGAAGATCTGCCGAGGATATCGTTCTCGAACTGATCAACCTTTCCTCCTCAAGAAATATCATATCAACAATGATCATAAGACGAGCAATGATACGGCAAGGTACGGTCAAAAGCCAATCCTTGTGCTCGTCTATCACTGACTTTGCAGGCCGTCGCTTCGCAGCCCCGCCTCTCAGATCCTGGACTCGATCTCTAGCCACCGAGGTCGACCTTGAAGACGTCGAAAGCTCTCTGGACAACTCCCTCAGGCAGACCCAATCCCTAGAATCCCAAATCCAAGAAAAGACCATCCAGGTTGTTCCCCAAATCGATGCTCGGACTCACGCATCCCAAAATCTTGTGACAGATGGAACTCCTCAAACATATCGGGAGCATAGACGGCGTCGTATGTAGTCTTTGTTCATACTCAAACTTTTGAATTGCTGCTAATGGGCTCGTGGCTCAGAGAACCTGCAAAACCCACTCGGTTCATCCATATCCCGCCACTACGAGCCTCACCACCTTCTCACCCACCCTCCCTCTCCCTCAGAAATAACACATGAACTACTCCTCGCATCTCAAGCCCATCTGGGGCACAAAACATCCCACTGGAACCCTATGAACTCCTGCTACATCTTCGGTATTCGCCAAGGCATTCACATAATTTCCCTCGACGTCACAGCGTCCCACCTCCGCCGTGCTTGTCGAGTCGTCTCTGGTGTCGCCGAAAAGGGAGGCCTAATATTATTCGTGGGAACGAGAGCGGGGCAAGATCGTTGCGTGGTCAAAGCTGCGCAATTAGCAGGCGGTTGTCATCTCTTTGAGAGATGGACCCCTGGTAGTATTACGAATGGACATCAGATACTCGGCACATGTAGGACCAAAGTTGTCGATGAATTCGATCGCGAGATTTCCGGTCACGAGGAGGAACTCCGAGACCGACCTGTCTTGCGCCCTGACCTCGTGGTGTGTCTCAACCCGTTGGAAAACCATGTCATGTTGCATGAATGCGGCCTGAATGCCATACCGACGATTGGCATCGTGGATACGGATGCCAATCCAACATGGGTCACGTATCCGATACCGGCCAATGATGATAGCTTGAGGTGTGTGCAGGTCATTGCAGGGGCACTGGGAAGGGCAGGGGAGGAAGGACAGGAGAAGAGGAGGGTATTAGCGAGGGCAGGGAACGTGACTTATCATCCGGCTGTGTTAGGGAAGGCAATGGCGACGAAGGGCGCTAGAGGGGCGAGGACGGGCGGAAGTGGAGAGGATATTAGAGGATCTCAATGATGATGGTCTGTACAAAGAGCTTGGCATAGAGTCGTGACATAAAGCATTGATGTTGACATCCAAGGAGTATGTACATAACCTTCGTCTATTTGATTGCAGCATGGGTGGAGTTGAGTCCAATTACCTCGTCTATTTCATGGCTCTCATTGTCATCTCGACCCTACAGACAGCATTAGCTCCTCCATTCTTCTCAGAAAACAGTACGGAAATTACTCACACAGCAAAAGTCCCTGCACTAACAGGCATCGCCCTCAAAAGCGTCGGCTCAATCCCTTTCCAAAATCCCCTCGCGCCCTCCACCCTGTACGTCTGCGCAAAGCAATCCCTCATAGACACATATTTCCTACCGGGTCCAAAACCATCACTCTGCATCTTACTCTTGACCACATCAAACGGATAGCTACTCAACCACAACGCCTCTCCCGCCAAACCCCCATACGTCGCAACTTTCACCTGCGAAATCTCATCCCGCGTGACGCCGTTGCGCGCCACGTCCGCATTCATCATATACTCAAACGCCAAAAACCACACCCCATACGCCTGCGCTTCCCGCAGGATCGTGACAGCTTCGCCTCTGTACAGCCCGGCAAGAACGCCCTCGTGGGCAGAGAGTTTCTTTACGCAGTCGATGGGGCCGGAGTAGAGACGTGCGGCGCCGTGGGGTTGTGTTTGTAAGCGGATCCGGACGTGCTCGATGGGGCCTGAGATTATGGAGTTGGCGACGCCGGCGAAGGCGCCGGAGAGGTAGTATTGTGAGTAGGAGAGGGTGGGGTTGAGGGGGTTGGAGGCGGCGTTGCGCCTTTCGAAGGCGCGGCGGGCGTAGTGGAAGCCGCCGAATTGGACGGAGACCTGGGTGGGGGCTGTGAGTCCAGGTCAAATATAGATGGGTGGCTTAGTGCTCGGCGAAGCGTTTATGGAAAGACGGTTGGACTCCATGTAGAGCCTTTCACGGCGACAGGTCATGGCGCAGAGGTTTCCTTTGGGAACTTTTACAGAGGTGACAACTCACACAAGCTCCAATGCCAATCAAGGGCGTCAAAGTGCCCTAGTTACTGTCAGCCGAACCTCGCAGCCTACGATAGTCATTTCGTTACCTTGTAGAAGGCCGCTGGCCCTTCATTTCTGAAGATCTGTGTGGCGCCGTCTAAAGCACCCGAGTACTGAGAGCTTGTCTGAAGCCGAACCTTGACAATGTCTGAAGGTGCAACAAGAAATCATTTCCCGTTGTCTAAATTTACGATGAGTACTCACCGAATGGTTGACCTGTATATGGGAAAACACATTAGAATAGTCGGTTACTTATGTCAAGAGTATGTACACTGCAGACTCGGAAATGGATGAAAGCTCAACGATTTTGTATTACTAATGTTTTCTCAAGCTAAAACGAAGACCTGTGCCTAGGATTTGACCATTTCAAAGGCTTATGCACATTTTTGAAGAAATCTTTATACAGACATGAATACTGGGCTTGACTTACCAAGCAGGACTTGAGCGACGCCCCCAGCTGCGCCTGCGAAAAGGTCCTTAAGGGTTTGTTTAAGGCCTCCAGCATCCAGTTCAACGTCTGCCATCTCGGTCCTTCAGCCGTGCTCTCCTGGAATCTGGTACCTCATGTCAAGCATTATCTATAAGGTCCCAGCTCGACGATGAATTGAAGTCTATCAGCCAATAGATTTTTAGCGAGGACTTGGCGGAGCTAAGATAACTTATCTTAGCGCCAAATAGGGTCTGCCGTTTTTCGGGTTCATCAACTGCGCTGTGTATGGCACGTAAGTACTCATGGAACATTGTGTCCAATCTTCTAATGTAAGACAGGGCCTATCAGTGCTTTTGCAAGACGTAAGGCTGCTCAGACTGGACTCGGCGAGGTATCAGCCCCACTCGAAGCGTCCATCGTAGTGGCTGCACAAGACAACGATGAAGCCTCCCCACCACCAAGGAAAAGACGAAAGAAGAGAGACTCTTCAAAATCTGTAGTAGTGATAAGTGCTATCCCAGAGATACCTCCCGTGGATCAAGATGGCGTGAATCGAGAGAATGGCGGCGATCTCGAAAGGAGTGATCCAAGCGATTATGAGTGGGAGCTAGAAACCGAGATGTATGCGGACCACCCTCTGTGGATATTGACAGCGTCTCTGATAATTGTCACAGCTCAAAGTCAGAAGATGAAGCACTATGTACTGTTACAGCGCAAAGGCTTTCTACGTTTTCAACCAAGAAAAGCACCGTCTTGAGCGATACAGACTCGGAATGGAGAGTCAGACTGCATCAGCAGGACGTAAGTTCAAGTTGGGCCTCTCCAACACGAAATCTAATAGGAACATAGGATTTAGCAATTGTAGGTCAATATGACTTGTGGGTTCGTTCGGGAGCGATCAGCATATTGGGAGCTGTTATCCATGCCAGCTCGAAGATACACAGGGTAGGGATGAAGACCTCAGTTTATCCATTGACAAGCAGCCGAGAGTCTGATCAGTATACAGATCTATGCGCCTTCGACGCACTCCATCCCCTCTATAAAAGGCGTCCCGAATCCTTACGGTACTGGCAATCCTCCATGTGAAGTATCCATCATCTCGTGTGGTAGCCGTATAAGGATGCTTCAACAGGTAGCGCCGAAGTTTGGACGTATATGGAATGGCGAGGAGCAGGCCCCTAGTACAACGAGATCTTTTGTCAATGTGAGTGGAGTGAATTTCAATCACAATAGTGTCTTACCTTTACTGTAGGTGCAGAACTCGGCAGATGACCCGTATAAGCGGCCATTACGGCTCCTTGAACCGCCATCGGATTGGTCGATATTGGTGTCCAAGCTCATTGCTAGAGATCATGCAGCGGTCATGGTCTGCGGACCTAAGGGCGCTGGAAAGTCAACGTTCTGCCGCATGCTGGCTAACGCATTGCTCTCGAATATGCCTGTTCAGCAGCGGAATATCAAGACTACGCAGTCGTCCAATTATGTGGCCTTCCTAGATCTCGATCCAGGGCAGCCGGAATATTCACCGCCTGGTGAGATATCACTGCATATGATTAAGGCATATAATTTCGGACCTCCTTTTGTTCATCCGTCATCCCAAAGCAGCAACGAATGTGTCAGCGCTCATCACTTCGGTTACATCAGCCCCAAGGAAGACCCGTATCACTATCACAGGTGTGCAATAGACCTCTTCAGCCATTACAAAAGCATGTCGGCGAACAATCCATTATGCCCTCTGATAGTGAACAGTTCTGGCTGGATACAGGGCAGCGGCCTCGAATTATTGGACAATTTCGTTCGAGATCTGGATTTGACGGATGTCATTTATATGAGTACCACAGGACCGAAGGAAGTAGTCAACGTACTCTGCGAAGCTACGGCCATGGCGAATGTTCACTTGCACGAATTGACTTCTCATGCCTCGGAGGTTGCTACCAGGACTGCAGCAGACATGCGCATGATGCAAACACTATCCTATTTCCACTTGGACGAGCCCGACGGAGACAATCTTCGATGGAATCCAGCTCCTATAGCTAGCTTACCACCAGTAGTGGTTCGCTACGCTGGCGAAAAGCCAGACATCTTCGCAACCATGATCCTTGGCGATGAACAAAGTCCCGACTTTCTAGAGACAATCCTCGACGGATCTATCGTTGGCGTTGTGGTCATCGATGAAGACTTAGCTTTGGCCTTGGACGGAAATAAGGTTGTTCACAATATCGCAAGTCTTGAAGTTGATCCAGATGTCGATGACGGCACTTCAAGAGGTAATACCATATCCGATCCTCGGGACTCTACGCAAAGCAAAGACACCGTCCAGCACGAGCCTGAAAAACTCCCTCCAACTCTCCTCCGGAACGCAAACGGAATACCATACCTAACCTCACAGCACCACACCACACCCCCCCTCCCACCCTCCCATTCCCACTCCCTAGGCCAAGCCCTCATCCGCGCCATCGACACCGCCACCAAAACCTTCCATCTCTCAACCCCCATCCCTTCCCCCATCATCCAAAACATCCTCAGCGAAGGCCGACAAAAAATCGTGCTTGTAAGAGGTAAGCTCGATACGCCAACATGGGCTTATGCCGAGCAATTCGAGTTCGAAAGGGCGAGGCGGAGGAGGTTGGAGAGTGAAGGGGGTTTGGAAGGTGGTTATGAGGCAGATGATGTCAGGGTTTGGGCGGGGAGGCAGCCGTGGGCGTGTGTGGGTGGTGGGGGGAGGAGTGGGAGTGGGAGGGTTAGGAGGGTTAGGAGGAATTTGAGGTATAAAGGTCAGAGTGGTGGGGTTGTTTGAAGATGAGATGGTTTTGGGGTCTGTTGAGGATTAGGCCGTCGATTCACAACATTTTCGCTCTAGATTGGAGACACATTGTTCGAATTTGATGTTCGTATGTTTCTAATGGAACTCCAATCATGCATGGAAGCTTCTCTGCCAACGCCGGAGGTATAACGTTACATGAATCATAATCATGCACACATTATTCCCTCCAGATTCCCTACCCCTTCCTCCCCTCCCGCTTACTTACGCAGGCTGCTCATACGCCCTCCTAATAACCCTCGAAAACTGATCAAACCTCACCTCCTCCCTCACCACCGTCCCCTTCGCCTCATTCTCCTTATTAACCGGCACCCTCACCACCTCCACCCCACCCCCCTCACTCCCATCAATCCCCCACCCACAAATCTCCCCCACAAAACTCTCAAACTCCCTCCCCGACAGATTCAACCACCCCTCCAGCACCCCCCTCTCCACCTCTCTACACCCCTGTCCCACATTAACCGCGATGCGCACTCTCATCAGCTCCTCGAAGCCGTTGACATCCGCCACCAGATCAGCGTAGAGGTCGTCGCCGTCGATCGTGGACCAGAAACCGCGGTAGTTGGCGCATTCGAGGAGGGTGTTGAGGGCTGAGAGTTTTTGGACGGCTTCGGAGACGGGGGAGTCGTTGAGTTGGTTGTTGGGGGTGAGGTGGGGGGAGAGGATGTGGGGGGGGAGGAGGTGGAGCATTAGGGAGAAGTCGGGGGAGGGGAAGACGGTGAGGGCTTTGACGAGGATGTTGGTTGTGGGTTCGTCGCGGGTTAGGTGCGGGTTGAATTGGTATCTGTGAGGGTTGGGGCGGGGGTGTTAGTATGTATTTTTGAGGAAAAGATGGGGTGGTGGGAAGAGGGGAGGGGGAAGGGTAGGTTTCAGATAGAGCTAATAAATTGGCTTCAGGAGCTGAGGACTGATTCATAGTTGTCGCAGAGCTCGAGTCAGGTAATAGGGAACGTTTCGTTCGGTCATCATTTATACCCTTCTTGCGTTCCTTCTTTTCTTGTAAAGATAGAGAAGGAGAAAGACGGGGGCTTACAGTTTCAGGAGCGCGAGGTTGGCGTAGCAGTCGTATGTGCGGTCTTCGCATTGTTGGGTGACATAGTCTTGGAAGATGGTGGTGGTTTCGGGATTGTATCTGTCGAGGCCGTTCAGGATGTTTTCGATGTTGCGGGGCCGCTCGGGGGCGTAGTCGAATGCTATACCCATGGTTGTGGATTATCTATAATTTTGCATGGGATATTGAGATCAAGACTGGATGTTTGAAGTGGAATTTCGTAAGGCTGAGAAATCTTGGCAAGTCTTGGCGACTTGAGTCAACTCCTGCACGAGTGCAACATAGAACCTGCAAAGCAAAATAGCTCTTCATATACATCAATCACCCCCTCTGCGGCGTAGACAATCGATCGAAAATCAATTCCAAGGATATCCCCTTTCGTGTACATGAGCTCACCCTAGCGTGTAGTAACAAACCTGCAGTCTGTCATGTCTTGATTTCCGCGAGTCTCACTCATCCTCTGAACCATGGTTAGAAGCCTCCTTTGTGACACAACAAGAATAGAATATTAATATATCATCGACGGAAGAAAATACTCGTTGACGGTACATCTGTCGCCGGCACTCTAGACACCAGTCTCTTTGTTGCTGTTTTTGTCTTCCAAGTTTTGTACAATCCGGCTCAAATTACGCAAGATCTCGCTTTGTCTCAAAGTATAATTGGAAGACCTGACTTGATCTACTTGTTGCTTGTAACAAACATGTTGTCCACGAAAATCCGTAGCTCTCCCTTTGTTTCACAGCCGATGCTATATATCTAATATGAAGATCAACGGATTTCCTTTGTTAATAGGTCATCGACAAAGGATACCTCCATATTCCTCTCATTTTCTGACATTGTGTGCATTCTGCCCTCAGCAAGCCTTTATAAGCACGATTTCGCAAAAGGAAAGGCCAGTCGTTCTCAGAGTAAACTTCCTTAAACAAACTTACTGATCCAAACGATATCAATTCGCACCTGCATACCTAACAGAACTATCCACCCCACAAACCATCTCCAACCCCAAACCAAGCGCAAACAATGCATCTCCCCCTCCCCCTCCTCCTCTCCCTCCTCACCACCCCCCTCACCCTCACCCTAGCCCTCCCAACCACAACCACCCCCCCACCCCCCACAAAAATCCTCCAATCCCGCGCCAAAAACCCCTGGATCGGCGCCTTCAACAACCCCTCCTGCACCGGCCCCGTCGCCCCCGGCGACATAACCGCCAGCAACCACATAACCGGCCAATGTTACAAATGGAGTCCCGTAGCGGGCACATCGTACATCGGCATCAATTATGGTTCGGAATGGGACCAGGTGACGGAGGTGACATTTTTTGTCGATGATAAGTGTAAGAATGTGAATGGGGCGGGGAGTTATGTGTGGCAGGAGGAGGGGTTCAAGGGGATGGGGTGTACGGGGTCGAATGGGAATACGAAAAGTTTTATGTTGGGGGGGAGTAATAGTTAGGTGGTGGTGTGGGCTGGTTTGTATGTATGTATGGCGCAAAGGGTGAGATGTTTTTGATTTGGCTGCTGTAATGTGTTGGTATGCTATGCTAGTTGCTAGTATTCTCGTATTTCTCTATTGCATATCTTTTGCGAATTGTATCTCTTGCTCATAATTCAAATCGATACTCATGCTAATATGTTTGCTCTTTAGTATCCTGATCTTTTGGACACTTCCCTACTGAAATGAAATATAGGAACAGGTCTCAAGTCAGGGTACGGGCTAGCTTTGACGATGTGAAGGAATCGCTCAGACCTCTTCATAAGATTCAAAGAACGTCGGATCCCGACTCCTCTCACATCGGACGGTCACCAATTGCTGCCTTCATATCAGGGCAGAATCTACCCGCTTGTACGGAGGGGTAGCTTTCAAGTACTCGTGCCGTTCGTCCAACACTCCAACATTTGGCTTTTTTTATATAACGAACAAACGTCAGCGAACCATCAGATGGCTTTTCACTTCGATATAATGAACCCATGCTCCAACACGATACCACACAGACGCCATTTATGGCGCGGGTTGGTACGAAATCACGTGGATCGCCAGAAGGGCAACGATCTTTGGGCGCTTGTGGTTCGAGAGGTCTATGCCTTTCGCATCCAAGAGCTTCGGCTCTATTGTACAAGCAGTGGGAAACATGGAGTAACAAGCATACAGGTCCATCTGGGCTAACGGTTCCAACGCCAAGGGTTTGACACATCGAGTTTAGCGTTCGGATGTTTTGTTTTACCTCGATTCGCAGGTGTAATCTTTTGGGTTTCTATCGATTCAGCAAATTGATAGTACGTGAAATCTCTCATTCGAGATCACATGTATAAGCTCTTTTACGAACATCTCAAGTCCTCATCATGGCTTATCTGGGACGCTGGATGAGAAATGTGTTTACGCGTTCTGCTTCGCCCTTGCGTGAATTTCCGAAGAGCGGCTTCAAGGTCTGCAGCAATGTCGAGAAGCTGGAGGAAGAGAATTGGGACTGGTACCGACCTACCGACCGGGACTCTTCTACCCTGTTCATATTGGCGAAGTCTTCGAATCGCGATACCAAGTACTGGGCAAACTTGGATATGGTTCGCGCTCGACGGCATGGCTTTGTCGTGATCTCAGGTGGGTGCTGCAAAACCGTCATGTTCACACACTACTGAATGCCTATACTAGTGCGCACAAGTACGTTACCATGAAAGTATGTGAGCAGGATTATCAGGTGGTTCGCCGCGAGCTTGCCGCCTACGCTCATCTTGACACGGTTACGACGAGCAATCCTGGCGTATTACTGGTTCGGGAGCTTCTTGATTCTTTCAAGGCTACAGGGCCTGCTGACGAATACCAGTGCCTGATCCATGAGCCTCTTGGGATGAGCATGGAGACGCTCAGGCAGTTGTGCCCTGGACGGAAGCTCCCCGAGGATCTGCTTAAAGCCTTCCTAACACATTTGTTGCAAGCTCTCGACTTTCTGCATACAGATGCCAAAATGATCCACGCAGGTACTGTGCATTCTGCTGATCTTTGACAGTTGATTCCGCCATGCTCCACAAGTATCTAGCTGACTCCATGTCTGCTAGATTTGCAAGCGAGCAACGTTCATCTGAGGATAGAAGACGACTCAATTCTAAAGAAATTCGAAGCGGCTGAGCTGAGCACCCCAAGTCCTCGCAAGATTGATGGTGATCGGGTGGTCTATGAATCTCGGGGCCTTAGGTGGCCCAAAAAGTCGGGTCGCCCAGTACTTTGCGATTTTGGCGAAGCCCGATTTGGGAAGACGACTTACACTGATGATGTTCAACCGTACGTCTATCGAGCACCGGAGATCATACTCGATATCCCATGGACCTACAGTGTTGACCCATGGAACGTTGGGGTCATGGTGAGTGTATCCAACGCAAACATATGTTCTCCTTGCCTAACAGTTTCGTCCCGTTCTAATTGCCCTCCATCAATAGATCTGGGATATTTTTGAGGACAAGCACCTGTTCAATGCTCATGATGGTAACGGCGAAAACTCAAGCCTGCACCACCTGGCTGAAATGATTACCATGCTGGGATTGCCTCCGCTGGATTACCTCCAGCGTACTAAGACATCGTGGGAGTACTTTGATGATACTGGCCACTGGAAAGGCGCGACCGAGATACCGAGTGGCTCCTTGGAAGTCTCTGAAATACAGCTAGAAGGTGAGAACAAGGCCTTGTTTCTGGACTTCATGAGGAAGATGTTGCAGTGGGTACCGGAGAAGAGACAGACGGCAAAACAGCTGCTTAAACACCCATGGCTAAGAGATTGAATTAAGCGTTCAAGATCGCTAATAGCTTACTATCTCGGGGTCAACCACGACCTATACTTGAGCTCATTCTCGAACCTGACTGGCACTAGTGAACTCCCTCGACCAGCCCTGATCTCAGCAGTCGGCGAAAGATAAAGAATTCTATGATCGGCTTCCCGCAAGAAGTCGGTACTGGAGGCCCATGGTACATCATAGCCAGGCTGACCTGTGCAATGGGACGTGGCATCTTCGAGCGTAAAAGAGGTGGCTATGTAAATGTCCTTCATCGCTAAGATGACTAATAGATGATTCTGCTATAGAAGGCGGCACCCGGTTTCCTGTATGATCCAAAGAGAGGACCACGGCATCTGCTATCAAATAATAAGCAGCGGAGCCCATCTAGAGAGATAACAAACCCATGACATATCCCATCTGAAACTTCCCCAACCCTACCCTAGATTCCTAATCCTCATCAGCTGGTCTATCCTACCCTTGAAGAAGTCGTACCTCCTCTCATTCACCTCAAAGCCGCTGACCTCTGCTGATACAAGATCCAAATGCTGCTCACTCTGCTGAATATCGAACTGCAATCGCAACGCCAGACCCTGTCAAAGGCAATGCTTTCAGAGCTTGTAAACAGAATCATCGACGTCGCCGTCCAAGCCAAGCACCGATATATCCAGGAATGGCATGGCTCTTTGAATGCAGCGGATAAAATGGCGTACGATGGCATATATGTTGTAGTTCACATAGAAGGGTTCACCCCCTTCTGGTCCATACCTACTTCTGGTCCACGCCCTCGCTTTCCATAATGATAGACTTTATCAACTTCTTTTCGCTATAAGTATTATAGGAAATCTTACGCTAAGTAATTCTTACAGTAAACTTATATTTAGAATCGGCTTGGTTAAGGATCTATAGATGCGAATGCCATTAGGCCTAAGAGTACCCTAGAGCTAGGGCTGGGAGTACGGAGTCTCAAAAGCTCCGGGCCGCTAGCCCCTTGGGGTTGGACCAAAAGTAGGTTTAGACCAGAAGGGGGTGAACCCTTCTACACGTAAAATTTAGAGGAAGCCTATTCTATATTATCGCAAGGTCTTGGAGATTCCGAGCTATGGATTATAAGCTACCTTACTGGACTGATATGTAAGGTAAGGCAGGGAGTGTGGTTGATGGGAAGGTATATGAATCCTAATCACGTCATGTAATATCAGCCCTATTCTACCTAGAAGAATTCACCCCCTTCTAGTCCAAACTTACTTCTGGTCCAGCCTTATAGGGCTGAAAATAGAACTTTTTTTACTCCTACTAATAATTAATGTTTACTTAATTACCCCTTAACCTAACGTCTAATAATATATTAAATATAGCGCCTTAAACCTCTATCCTATCCGCTAAGGATAGTAAAGAATCTAAGTTACCTAGGGATAAATAGATCCTACTAGCCTAGAATTAATAGCTAGAAGCTAGGGGTCTAAGAAATAAGAATCTATTAATTACCTAGGTAGTACTTAAATATAGCCTACTAAAATAGACGCTTATTAATTAAATTAACGGAAAATAATTATACTTAGTAGCTTACGAGGGCGATATAAGGCTTACGTCTAGAGAAGAAGTAGTACTTCTAGCCTAGGTTCTCCGTCTCTAAGCCTAGGGCTGGCTAGCGAGGGTTAAATAAGTACGCTCTATAATATAGGAACTTCTTTATTCTAAAGGAGAAAAAGATAAAATCGGGATTAATTAGCTATAAAAGTTTTTAAGGTGATATCTCAAAGTTAAGATAGCTTATATCCTACTATTAGATAAGGAGCGTTCTATAGCTTAAGACCCTAAAATTCTATTAGGCTAGTTTAACCTTTATCTATAATATAAGATAGAATACGAAGTTAATAAGCGGGATATCTATAATATAGATAAGAAAGGGTTTTTATAAAGAGTTATTACTAAACTCTAAGTAATAATTAGTAAGTATAATAAGAAGAAGGCCTATATAATATAGTATAGAAATCGTAAATAGGTCTCCCTTATTAAGTGTATCTTAATAGATAGAAGGCGTTTACTGCTATAGATTATCTTTAAAGGGGTACGTCTTTAGAAGGCTTAGAAAGAAGTTCTTTAAGAAGGCGAGATTATAATAAGTAAGAATAGTTAGACTAATAATTCTATTAGACTAGCTTAGATATAAAGATACTTTAATAAAGAGACTCGCTACTATTAAAAAGGGGAATACCGAATACTTCTAGTAGATAGCTACGCTTCTTATATTACGAGTTTAGTAATTTAGTACTATATTAACTAGAAAATTATCCTCCTCTATTTACTACCCTATACTATATATCTATTATAGCCGCTAGATATAGGAGTCTTCGCTCTCTTAGTAATAGTATATAAATCTCACGTCTAATAGATTACTCGGCTTAGAGTAAGCTATTATATTAATAAAGTCGACTTTCTATAGATTTATCAATAAGCCTAGTAAGAAGTAATGAACCTAATTAACGTGAAGAAATTATAGGCTATAACTAGACTTTTACTATTTAATCTTAATATAGTACTTTAATATTTTCCTAATACTAAATAATTATAATAATATAATATTAAGGTTCGCCCTACTATACCTACTAAGGCTATAATTAGTTATACTAGGCCTAATAGTAGCTTTAAAGTCGCCTTAATACTAGTAAATACTATAGAGATCTAATAGATCTTAAAGAAGTTAACCCGTAGGGTACTCCCTGCTTAAGGGCTATATCTTACTTAAGCGTTCTAAAAAGTAGGTAAAGCTGTAATCTAAGTAATAGTAGAGTCTATAATCTATAATATTACTAATTTAGAACTCCTAGAATTAAATAAATAATAAATATAGAAGTCTAAACGCGTAAAGGGGAATTATAGTATTATAAAGTATATAAATAAAGTAGTCCTAAAGGAAAGAAAGGTAAATTAGTCTAATAAGGAGCTATAATATATAATTATATCTCTACTATAACTTAGACTAGATATCCTTATCCCTAAACTACGTCTAATACCCTAAAAGAAGAAGGCTCCTACTCTACTCCAGCTACTAGTCTTCACCCTAAATAGATCCCCCTTAGCTATATCTATAACTATAATACCAAGTCGATAGCGCTCTAAAGCTATACTAGGACCTGAAGTAATACTAACTAAACTACCCCGTTTTAGGGCTCCTATAGCGGCGAAGAGACCCCTAAAGCTAGTTATAAAGCTACCTATTAAGATAACTACAGCGGAGTTAAATTAGTAATTACGGGCACGGAGCTAGGAGGGTTATAAAGGTTACATTACTAAAGTAATTAGCTAATTAGGACGAGTTATACGTACTTAAAAAGCCCGTTAAGTATATATTAAGATTTTATATCTCTTACTTTATAGTTTAGCTCCTTAGTAATTTCCTTATATCCTTATATTTTATTTACTAACGGCGATAATATAGTTAGTCTATTTATAAACTAGATACCTATCTATTATAAGCTATTATTATACTACCTCTAAGCCGTCTATATAGTTTATAATATACGTTACTATTATTATAAACTAAGTATAAGAAGTTTATAAAACGGAGAATAAAATTTATCTCTATTATAAGCCGGTTAAAATTTAATAAAACTTAGTATTAAACTATAAATATAATTTACTTTTACTATTAATATTAATTGACCCCGTTATTTAGACTTCTAATATCTTATAAGGAATATAGGAAGGTATTTCTACGGCGACGAGCGTTTTTAGTTTTATAATTAGTATTATATCGCCGTCGTACTATATCGCCGTCGACTATTACCCTTAGAGATACCCTTAAAACCTTTTTCGAGATTTTACGGACTAGCCTTTATAGGTAAGGTCACGATTATTATTCTAATATAGAATTCTATAAGACTAATAGTTACAGCCTATTATATAGCCCGTTTATACCCTGGAATAAGCGTTAAAAATATGAATACTATATAGTAATATTAGTATAGCTATCCGTAATATCGCTATAATTATTATAAGTAAAAATAAATTAAGGCTTTCCTAGGAGTTAAACTATTAGTATAAGCGTTTCTAAATTAATTAATATATTATTCTAATTATTAGTATTATTATTTAGTTAGGTTTTTTTTATCCTTATTAACCCTAGGGCCTAGGCGAGGAAAGCCTAGTATAATAGATTTTATCCTTATAATATAGAATAGTTTAAATTAGATAAAAGGTATATACCTACCGCTAGACTATCTAACCTATATTTTAAGAATAAGGAACTATTCTAATCTATATACCTTTAATTAACTAATTAACTAATAAACTTATTATTTATAAGCTCTACTATAGGCGGCGTAATACTATATATAACTAGTATAATTAGTATAGTAATTAGCTATTTAATTACTACGTACTATAGGTATATTTTATATAGATAATACTAGTAGTAGTAATAATATCATAATCCAAGTATGCGGTAATAGTAGTTAGGGGCTCAGCCCTATAGGGCTGGACCAGAAGTAAGTTCTTCTATGAACTGCAGCCTGCAAGTGTACCCCTGAAGGGCCGAAACTCTTGGCGGTATCGTAGGCGACTTCGAAAACTACAACATTCGGTATTCTACCTTACTTAGTATCTATGTGGCCCAAACCGAGGCCACTACTTCCCACTACTTTAAGAATATCCGCATTGATCTCATGCTTCATCATCACACCTATAATAATACAGCGGCTGACGCCTATTCGATCTTTGCTCCTCGGTGCAAAAAAAAACTTCATTTCGAGAGATCGCTCGGGTATCATCGTTCAAGAACCAAAATCTGCACATCGCTAAAACGCTCCATGATAGCAACACAAACTCCGAATATTAGCCCACAGCTACCTTGGCTTGGTGATAGGGATCTTTGAGCACAGATGTCTGGCCGTGCTGCAGCGTTCGATGCTAAGGCACACCTGACAGGGTGTGCGTAGTATAGGTTCATGGCGTGCTCGAGCACGCCATCGGATCCGTCCGAATGGGTGCTGCAACTTATGGCCCAATGCCTTTCAGTGAGTGCAACGTGGACACCGTGGGCGGGTCCTCCCAGAATGGATGACCGAGATGAGCTGCAACGTCTTCAACTTCCGAACCTCCATCTCAGATCCCTCAGCAGAGTGATGAATTGAACGTGGAGCTCGGCAAAGAACTTGTCATCGTCCACCATCTCTGTCAGATTGAGACGATGGGCTTTCGGTCCCCCACCCCCGTTATATCTGAGAAAGCCGTCTGGATCCGTCATACGGCCCGTGAGAAAGGATGACACTGATAGCAAGCCTGGCTGGGAGTTCTCATCACCGCTATCTTCAGCCGGCTTACTCTTCTGGATCGTTTGCTCCCTTCTCGTGATAATGTCTGCTGCAATACGTTGGAAATGGGTCCAGATCAGTGCCGTTGCCTGACACGCACGGCGCTCATTGCTGGCCACCGCTAGCAGAGCATAGTCACGATGACCGCCCCGAGCATGTTGATCTGGTAGCTGGAACTTATATGCAATGGTATAACCATTAATGGGATCTCCAAACGACAGCCCGCCCGCCGTCGTGCCGCGAGGAAGGACCTCACCGGACAGCGTGCGAAGGAAAGCGTTCCGAACCACGGCATATGTGCTCGGGTCGGTAGGGCTGGATGTGGATATGTACGTAAGAGTATGCTTGTGGAGCGACGATGCGGACGTATTGGAGTCGAACGATTCTGGCAATGACAGCTGATGAATTGCAGGCTCTTCGTCGATGTCAGAGTCATATTGGTGACCAAACACCTGAAGCGACTCTCTCGAACGCAAGACGGCGCTCCCGTTCCTCCCAATATCATTCGCCTTTGGACTCCCAGGAGCCCCTGCAGGCAACTTCTTCCATGTCTCGTCTGGAACATATATGGTACAGCTCTCGCACCGCGGCCCACTATCGAAGGGCGGAAATCGATTTGGGGGAGAAGATTCTATGGGCGGAAGTGGCTTGATCATACGACTGGCATGGAATCCCAGATTCGCCGCATCAGCAGACCTCAGCTCAGGCGACGTCCCCACACTAGTCGGCGCTGTGTCGTTACCATCCGTAGATTCAAAGGAACTTCTATTAGAAGTCTCAAGCCCCTCCGACCCCTGAGACGAATGCGAAGCCTTCAGCTGACTCGCATCCAGATCCGCCACGCTCGAACTTATAGACCCCGGATAGCACGACAAGCACTCCACGGGTAGCACCTGAGTGCACAATATACTCGTCGGCCCATGATCTTCGCAGAAGTGCGCTAGACACAGCTATCGTGCACGCGAAGGATGTCAGCCGCTGCCGTACGTATTGTGCTTATGGCGGATACCTCGACGGACCGTACCTAGGATAGCCCAGGCACGGTAGCTGTCCGATATCGAGATATACGACTCACAATAAATTCCATCCTGGTCACGCGACCGAAGCTCCACTACGCCCTCGGTTCTCTAGACGGTGTGCGTCATGGTCGTCTTAGTGTACATCGAAGGCAAGGAAAGAGTGGTGTGCTGACGAGGTGGAGGGATGGGACATGTGACCGGTCGTCGCCGTTCGTGGTGGGATAAAGGTATCGTGGCGCGCCCTTCAACGATCATCAACTTCGAACTACCGTATCGTATCTCCTTCAAGCCAGGACACGCACCCTATCAATATCGCTGCGCTGGCACCTTCGCTATCGTATCGTGGCGGTGTATGTAGATAGATCGCCGCCCAGTCTGAAACAAAAGATCTGACCTGATCTGCTCTGCCCAGCTTATCCAACGCGCTCCGATAGCTCAATCGCAACCACTCACTCACTACTAATTTTGGTAGCGCACGTAGCTTGGCAGTGTCGCGGGGCAGTGTATTATATTCTCTTCTCTGATGAATGTTCTTCTTGCCTTTATGCTGCGCAAGGGTCGTTGAAGGGTTGAAGAGGAATTCACGGATGGCTGGTTATAGACTAGCGTTATCGGTGTGCATGTCGAACTGGCCTATCGGGAGGGGCTGCAGGGAAGTGCCGGGATGTCAGATTTTCGTAGGGAGGGGCTAAGAGGTTTGGAGGGGCCGGTGTCGGAATCGACTTGAGTTAGGAGAGATATATGGAGGAGAAAGAGTCGCAACCAACACCCGTCGGATCAGCGCCTGTAGGAATCGTCACCTGTTCTGTTATTTCTCTGCATTAGAGATGTGCGATAGAACGAATATAGTACATGCCTGCAATGCCATATAATTATCTAGATACTCGCAAGCTCCAACTATATCCAGTATGTCCCATATCTGATATCCCATCAATGCATCTCATCAACACATAATAGAAAATTCCCGCCACGCCACGCTTCGGTGGAGAACGTCAAGTAAGTCATACTGGCGCTTGGGGTTTTGGTTTGGTTTGGTATTTGTACCCCACACCTTGAGCAGAGCAGAAGATCCCGAGTAGATAGGGTCAGGTAAGCGTCTCTGATCTGATCTAAAGTTTGGGACTTTTTCACCTTCGAAACTTGGTGAGGTGAGGTGAGGTCGGCTTTCAACGCATCCCTTTCGATCTTCGATGACAGTGGTACCCCTACCCCTACCCCTACCCCTACCCCTTCCTCACCTCCCCCACCTCCTCCCACTGCACCCCCACCCACTCCTCCACCCATCCCACATCTCCATCCTCTACCTCCCCCTCTCCGCAATCCCGCTCACAGACACCCAGCAGCACGGTGCCCCACTCCATGCCCTCCAGTCCCTCTTCCTCTACCTCCAGCTCCGCTATGGCGTGCGGTACGAGTTGCAGTTCGAAGACACGGGGTGAGGCGCAGTTCGGACAGTGGGGTATTCTTCCGCTCTTTTGCGGGGCTGTTTTGAGTTTGCTGTTGCTGCTGGTTTCTGTTGGGGGTTGGGAGAACAGTTTGCCCACGGTGTCATTTTTGCTGTAGAGGAGTGGGGTTCCTCCGAATTCGTAGCGTAGCACTTGTTCCGGATTTTGAGCCAACCTGTCGGCGAATTTTTGAAAGGTCTTGTCGATGGTTGATTCAAAGGCGTCTTTTTCGTCGTCTTTGGTGCCTGAGCCCGAGGTATCTATGTCCATAGCTGTCTTTGATGTAGATGTAGTTTCGGCATCGAGACTTTCGTAGTCGGCATCTAGATGGTAGGATGGGTAGGGTTTTGGAAGGGAGGATTGAGGTGGCCATGCTGATTTTGTGATTGGTGACGGAGGCGGGGAGGAGATGCGGGCTTTTTGGGCGAAGGTGGTGGGGAGGTTGGGTGTTGGGTTTTGGGGCGGCTTTGATGCTAGGGATGGGAAGAGTGGGGGAGTGGTTGACGGCTGTTCTTGGGAGAAGGGGTTGGTGAGTGGTGAACGGGGTGCTGAGGATGAGAAGGGGTTTTGATTGGAGGTTCCAGAGGTCCTGGTGGAGTTGAACAGGCTATCGCCGAGGTTTGCAGGTGGCTTCTCTTGCTTTGGTGAAGGCTGTATCTTTGCAACATTGCTGTTTGCTTTTGATTTTGTCGCTGAGCTCCTTGAGATCCTGGTACCTCGGATCGCTCTCACCGTTCCCTCCTTCTTCCTGCAAGCCTTCCTCCTGCAGCTGAGAATGTATAATTTCCGCTCATGCGCAGGAAACTTGTCAGGGAGATCGCCGTTTAATTGTAGCAGTAAAGTCAACATCCCATTGCATATCTTGCATTTTGCCAGCTCTGCGGAGGGGGCACTGGTATCGTCTAACCAGCTCTATCAGTCTTGTTAGACTTCAGCTGAGGCATCTCATATTGAAGTTTGTCGGGACGTACTGGAAGGCCACCAAGCTGGCTGAAGGTGTCATCGGTAGGTTCTTTGGAGGCATAGCCAAGGAGCACGTTGATTGACGTATAGCTCGAGGACTCATCGTCTGAGGTGTCGCCGTCGTTGAGAGCCATATTACCTGCGATGTTTGACACGACTAGCTCGTCCCGCACAATAGTGACCTGAATGAATGCAGTTATGTGACTAGTTCAAGCGAACAAGGACATATTTTACGCGTACACCCGGTCCTTGACTGCGTAGAATACATCCCGTCCTGACTTTTCCCAAGGTGTACTTCTGTGGAGCACTCCCCTCAGGTAGTTCACCTATGCGGAAATACTTCCCATTGACCAGGATGGTCCAGCGAACAAGCAGAATCGGCAATCGTGCATCAAGGTCATAAAGGAACGCTACCAAAACGATGACCTAGTAGAGTTCAAACCCAACTATCTCAAATTTAAAGCCGGCGATGGTCATAAGTTCTTGCGCTTCAGCTCAGGAATTCACACCAAGGAAGTAAAGGAATACACGGATACAGTCACTCGGGTCGCACAGGTCAGTTTTGGCTCTCGGATCCGATGCTGGAACGAGGCTGCCGATGAACGGGGCTTTTACAACTGGCAAGAGGTCCATACCTCGATCGAATCCTATGAGCAGCTTTGTCACTGGCTCTTGGAGTTATTTATTTAAATGAGTTCTGACCGCTTTGACGTGACGTGAACTAGAATAAGGTGACACGGGCAGTTGCTTGGTGGCATCTTCATAGTTCCTTAAAGCCTAAGTGGCCAATCACAAAGTCTCCTCCGAAACAGAAACACAATTGAGATCTAGAGCTTGCCATCTACAATGTATGCCATCCACAATGTATTCCATCTTCTCTTTTCGACAAAGCTCAGCTTACGCCCTGCGTGGCTTGACGAATCCTTCTCGAGGTCTAAGCTCTCTCAGCCACTTGACGCATGCAGAGCGCAAGCTCTATATCGAACACCTGGACAGAAAGGATCGAATACCTCGCCAGCCTGTTGCACAGGGATGTCCTGCGCCCTTTTTCTTTCAGCCGCAGATCTACGATCCCAAGTCTTCCACCTGGCTTGCGCTCAATAAAATGGATAGTGGCGGGTTAGAACGCGGTCAGGTACTCAAACTCGCATCTTGGAACATCGATTGGTGCAGTCCGGGTCCAGCAGCGCGAGCTTCTGCTGCTCTAGGTCATCTTAATGAGCTATTTGGAGAAACAGCAGATCCTCTCGTCGTGATGCTTCAAGAAGTGCGGCAGGAGTCGCTGCAAGTCATACTGGGAAATCCGTGGGTACAGCGGAATTTCCTCGTGTCTAACGTGAGCCCTCCGGAATCTGAGTACACCAATATTCCCGGAGATTGCTTCGTTCTAAGAAGGCTCGACTGGAAGGCAGCTCCGTATTTTACTCTCATGATGATCTCAAGGCCACTGGCAATAACAAATTGCTTTCGGGTACCGTTTGTCTCGACTATGGGGAGAGATGCTCTTGTAGTTGACATTCCGATACTTAATCCGGGAGGACAAACTCGGTCTATCGAGTGCCTTCGGCTTTGCACCACACACCTCGAGTCGCTCTGGCCTGGAAAAGCCTATCGCCCAGGGCAACTGGCCTTGATTTCAGCATTGCTAAAAGGAAACCTAGCTATGGATTCCAAAATTATCGCCGGCGTTGTAGGGGGTGATATGAATGCGATAGATGGAACTGAGCACGATTTCCATAAGGCTAGCGATGTCGATATGAAAGATGTATGGGAAGACGTCCCTGCGCCATCTGTGCCAGCTCGGAAGCCCTCCAAGAAGGACCTTACCGATGGCCGTGCGAGAGGAAACACATGGGGCTATCAGTCGAAGGCAAAGCGAAACGGGAAGCGTATGGATAAATTCTTTTATACTGGACTTCTGAAAGCAGTCGCACTTGGGGAGGCCCAAGATGTTACTGGAAGGTTTGGACGGATTGGAATGGGGCTAAAAACAGAGGTGGAAGCTTGGGAGCGGCAGACCAAAGAAGTCTCTATTGCGCGCGGGAAACTCAAGGAGAAGCCGCAAGTTGAGTATCTTTCCGACAGTGTTGTGGCGAGGCTGCAAAATCGTACGATGTTGGAGGACATTGCTCGCAAGAAAGTTAGCATGTGGGTCAGCGACCATTTTGGCATTACTGTTGGTATTAAGGTATTATGAAGTAGCAAGAGGCTTCGATTGCACGTTTGGCTTAGCCCGCCCTTCAGAAAGTTAAGTCGTGGAGTACGCATGGAAATTTGCCGAATTCTTCAAACCTTTCTGGTCTGATATGGTTCCTGGTACCAGATTGCATGAAATCTTGCCTTACTTTCTGCGTAAACCTCAGTTGACATGGTGATCCGATCAGCTTCCCGCCACAACTTCGAGTTTGATACCAAAACGCAATCCAATCGGAATCACTACAGCTGACGAGACTTGGCATATTTTCTACTTCTATAGTGGAAAAAGCTGAAACCTCTCACTGTGAAGATACTATCATGGAAAAGACAGTCTGCATTCGGCTTCGACTGCAATTGCAGTGTCGGTTCCCTCCCACTTCCCGAGCTCCAAACCAGCGACGCTCGCCGCCTCCAAATCCAACGTCTAGGCGATACAATCGGTGATTCAGACTGCGTGATGAACAGGCCAGATGATTGTCGACGGACGAAATAGAGATTACAGCTTCTGAAAGCACCGGCGAAAAAGGTAGATAAATATCGCCGCAACGAGCGCTGTAGAAGAGGATTGAATACTTTCTTACTCATCGTGGAGGCGAGAGTCAAGCTTGTCGAACATGTCAGTGCATACAGACGACGCCGGCGTCTCTGTGGCATCCGTAATCTCGTCCGTGGCGGAGGTGTTTGATGGAGATGAACGGTCGGAGCTCATCAGATGAGGGGTCGATGTTCCAGGGCCGTGTTTGCCACAGAGCTTCGTCGTCTCATTCACGAACGCATACGTGAATTGGGGTCGAGTTTCACGTCTTGGTCGTGACCCTTGGTCCGTCTGGACGTCTTCTTCCAAGCCGGCATGATTTCCGGCTCGCTGCCGGATCTAGATCCCCGTCTGTCTGGGTAATGGGATCCATTGTCACGTGATGGAGCTAAGGAAGGTCTAGGCGTAGAGGGGGTCTCTCATTAGTCATGCGGGTTTTATTGCTGATAAGGGGTAATTGGACTAGCGTTGGAAGGATGTATTTAGGGAGGGAAATACCCCTATTCTTCCTACTCCTTAGCAACCCCCATAGTAGCAACAATATCAGAAGACGACAAGACTATCCTACCTTTTCTATTGCCTTCAGTCGCCAAGCCTGCCAGCAGAATTATCAAGCTTCAATATAAAGAGAATGATACCCAATGCACTTTTGTCACGCCGGTCGCTGATATTATGTCCATCCCTATGATCTATCAACGCTGCCACCACATTGTATGCTGAGTGATAACGCGCAGGTGCTCTCAACACTGTGGCTACATCTAGGTAATGAGTCATTCCCCTGGGGACAGAACCACCGCACCCAATTCTCAAGGCGTTGCGGAGAATAAGAGATGATGTTATGGATTTGTACAATATGTTGATCCCAAATTCAAGATCTCTCATCCTTATGGAGAATGCCTCGCAGAGAAAGTAAATCTTCGTGTATCGACCACCAAGATTCATCAGCTACAGGCGAATGGTCTTCAGCCATTTGATGTAGAATCAATCCAGTGACCGCATTCTGTGAACACGAGTCTATAGCAGACGAAAGGATCCGAGTATCAGTCGTGACTTTGTCACAAATTTGTGTTCAATTTGACGTTCAATGACAGATACAGAAACAGGAAGGAATGATACTAGTTTCCCAATTCAACCGACCTCTCAGATCAGGGAACAACAGCCCTGTCTTATATTTATTGTAGTATCTCCTCGTATCCACCATCCTCTCGACATAATTCTGCAATGCCGTACCGTCCCCATCACGCCTCGCAGCCAACATTTCGCGAGGGTCAAAATTCTTCGAAGTGAATATATCCTCCCACAGAACCATCATCTGCCAACGCTCATATGGACTCAGCTTGTCAAAACCATACTCCATCACAGATTCCACACTGAAGCGTGACTCTGGGAAGCTCTTGCAAGATCTCCCATGGAAAATTTGGCATTGGCACCAAATTCCTCGATGGACATGATTGATCTCAACCATCAACTGGTAGACGCCTCGCCCCATCTTTGTTGGCCTACCAAAAGAGATACCTGCCATATTGAATTCAGTGATATTGATACCTTTAGCTTCGAATAGCCCATCTAGCTGGCTGTGAGCAACCCAGAATTCTACAATTTCAGGGAAAGAAGCTTGTGTCGCTAAGTCGATATAGGCGTCAGCCATCTTAAGCATCCATTCGCGGCTTTGGCAAAAGCAGAATCCGAACTCGAGCCACGCGAAATGGCTTCTATCAGGGAGGTGATCAAAGTCTTTAAGCAAATGAGAGTATAGCCATACTACCTTGGATCCTGCATCACCAAAATCTCCATAACCTGACTCCTCTGGTATCAGTAAGCGTATTGCGGCATACAGCCCGTACTCTATATGAGCAGATATAGCGGAATATCTCTTTCGGAACAGATCTTTGGAAGCTAGAAGCCATTCGTTACTAGAAAGGTGCTGCTCTTGCCTAGCGAGGATACCTGCTTTGATCCTTTCTTCGAGCTCTCCGAGATCTACCCAGTTTTGCAGCAATATAGCAGATCTGTTTTGTAAGGTCAAACGTCTGTATATGGAGATCAGGCTGTCCACTCCTTCCAGAGTCGCACAATTACTAAATCCGAATGTCGTGGAGATATCCTTGTCAGCAAAAAGCTTTCTCCTCAATAAGCTTTGGCATTCGGGGTCATCAAGGTCGCCCGCATATCGTATTAGTAAGACGAGAGAGTCTGCGAGGTTTGGTCGACCAGGCACTGCACAGACGAACACATGTCGATGCCAATCGAGACTTTGGCACTTCTGCGAGCAGTATGGCGCCCTGCACGCTTTGCAGCGGAAAGTTGGACTGATCTGACAAAGGCGCTGACGACAGCGTTGTCTAACCCTACGCTTCATATTCGATAATAATTTCAGTCTTTCAAATTTGTCTTTGTATATCTCGGCACCCTCGGATGACATTACTAACTCACGGCCTTCGTGCATAATTGTCATGCGGCCGGGGTTCTGGTAGTTCGGAACCAGAAGAACAGCGTCATCGGTGACCATGGGCCCGAATGCACTGTTCAACATCAATTCGACAAAGTTCGGGGATTAGCTATCAGGCTTTGCTTACCCTTTGCCCATCCATTTTGAACTTGGTGATGCCAAAGTCATCTCTGACATTTCGCGGGTTGATACTGTTGCCGCTGTTGATAGATCCACTGTCGACTCTGGCTTCAAAGGATCTTTCGTGAGTTTCGCGTTTCCTCTCACGATTGATCTCACATATTCAACAACTTCACGATGTACAAGTTGGAGGTTGTTGCCAAAACGAAGTGCAATCCTTTCCGATCGAAACATCTCAGGTACATGCCACTTATGGTATATCTTCCAGTGGCTACCTCGATATTGAAAGAATCCGTGATGGCGTAGAAAGCTATCGCAGAGGTAACATGAAAGTTTGCTGCCTCCGATATAGGGGTGAACCCGCCAACTGGTCTCCTCTCGCCGATTCTCAAAATCATCCACAAGCTGTATCTCCGCATGCACGTGGCAGGGCTGGCGTCGGGCTTCATCAAAATCCTCATCGACCTTGGCCATTGTCTTACTTTTCCCCCTGTATAGCTTTGTCATCAAAGTCTGACTACTTCGCGTGCTCAGTCCTACAATTACATCACTTGCAGCCTTTCGCTTCATTCCATCTTCCTGGGGTAATACCTTACGAAACGGTTCCACGAACTTGAAAGACATGTTCCGAAAAGAAGATAGCCGAACTGCAGCCTCTGTGAAAGTCAAAACAGCAGCATAGAATCTGCACAGGAACAATAGCGCTCTTCGAGCTCTCGAAGCTGCTCCAAAAGCGAGGCCGAAATGTCCGACGAAGAACCCCTGGAAGCTTGCTCGGCTCCGTACGTCCGTCTGCAGAACGAAAGCCGACTTGATAACCTCGGCAAGCTCTTCGATCGCCGGGTTGGAAGTCTTGCAAAAGTCTAGCACTCTTTGAAAGAGTGAGGCCGTATCTCGCCTTACGCTTTCATAAGTCTCTTCATGGACTACGCAGCTTAGCCTGTCGATTTCATCTAGAGCGTGCCCTTGGTCAATGGTCTCACTATCAGTGGTGACAAAGTCATATTCTCTCCATGTCTCATCGCTCCAAGATTTCAAGTTCCCTGAAGAGTCTGTAGCCGCGACAACAAGGTTCTGCATATTCGAGGGATCAGACGGCGAAACTCGAGGTTGGCGACTAAACTCCTGCTTGAGAGACTCGACATAAAAGTGAATCCTTGGACTAGCGTAAGTAATAGTATCCTTGAGCAAAGTTTCTCGCGCCTGCTCGAGGGATTTTTCTACAGGATACCCATTTGCGTATTAGCATGCGTAAGTATGGGTCATTCAACCTAGTCGGATTACCGTACCGCCCCGTGCAATTTGCATCAACACTGCTAAAAGCATCTTCAAGTACTCGTCGTCTTCACCAGACAATCCTTCGTTCTTCGCCAGCCTTATCTCGACGTTCTGGCTGCCATCGTCATTATCCATTTCTGCCATATACGCACTAGCGACCTGCTTGACACCTTCCGGTGGCCTCTTCACCCTCGCCAGGACTTCGGCCAGACGGTCTAGAAAGCGGCTCTTTAGAGCTGCTTCAGCCTGTATTGATTTGCTTTTGTCGTACTGATTTGTCGTGTCAGATTCACACATCTCGGCTGCTCCATCACCAAAATCAGAAGCATCATCATCGGCCTCGGTATTCGGACTGTGCTCAACATCCTTGTTGCTGGAGTCATCACCTCCTATTTGAGAACACAGCATAGAAAGGATGCAATTAGTATCTACAAAGTTCTGTCGTGTCGTACTGATTGTTCTCCAATTAAGCTCGAAGGGTCTTTCCAGCCGGGGACTCGAGTGATCGTTTGCGCTGCCTCCTCTGAGCCCCTTCCCTTTCTTCCTAGCCATCTCTGTCAATAGTACCGCCACTTGTTCATGGGTTAAAAGGTCACTTAAAACTTAGGGTGGGGCAAATACTCGAGAGCAGGCAGCCGTGCTAGCATCCAATCGGTTTATCTTCCTGCATAAGAAGCTAACCTGAAAGATACTATTCTGCACCCACCCTACGGAACCTCACCCAAAGTGCTCCCCAGGCCACTGCAGCAGCTTCACATCATCCTTCTCTGCCTGCGGCGGACCCCTTCGAATCGAAGACATATTGCAGCTGATAAATACGAGGATATCTAATCCCAGAAATTTCCTTATGCCCGAATACTGTAAAGCCTGCCCTATTACCTTAAAAGACCTCCATCTCCACATTCCAATGATATAAAAATAATAACATTAGTAATCCATAAGGAGACGGCATCACTGGTCACAGTTTTGGTCGAGGAACCGGTAAGCAAGGTGCTCATAGTCGAATCAGCTACCCATACGATCAAGGAAACACGGCTGGTATGTACGACAGGAGTCGACTCTCTGACAGGAAGCAAGAATCACGTTATGAGTC
>JAABUX010001433.1_pt1 | contig 36274 bp, 27 predicted proteins | sample 5561851 | NCBI WGS metagenome assembly JAABUX01 (sample SAMN10711883, study PRJNA513361) | rock metagenome | isolation source: Antarctica rocks | place: Antarctica: Victoria Land, Richard Nunatak red sandstone | collected 2016-01-03
GCGGGCAAGGGTGGCGCGGCGTGGAGCGTCACCCGCCCGTCGCGCGCGGCAATGCTCTTCACCAGCTCCCCCGTCCGATCCACTGAGGCATCGTCGAGCACCACAAGCTGCAGATCGACTCCGGTCGATGCCAGCACACTTTCGACGGCGGCGACGATGCTGCTTTCCTCGTTCCGAGCCGGAATCAGAACGGAAACCATACCTGTGCGTCGGTTGGGCGAGCCCGGACGCGGCGCACGGTACCACCACAGATTGACGCAGAACGCAGTGCACGACCCCAGCGAGCAGCCGAGCGCAAGCAGAAGCCACGGAGAGCGAGGCAGCGGAGTCACGCTCCTACCCTTCGCTGGCGAGTGTAGCGACGCTACGCATCGCCACCCCCGGCCCGAGCGCGCACGCTGCCATGTTCCCCCGCGAAACGTTCTCGACGCACCAGTGCGCGTATCCTTTGCCATCCACCATAGATCCCGCTTGTGCCCGAGGCGCCCGCCAGCACAGAGGTAAAGCATGCCGGGTCACGCCGCGAAGACAAAACCGCAAGAGCATTCTGCGTCCGCTCAAGCGCTGCCGCGACCTGCTCCCCCGCGGTATGTTCCTCGTATCCAGCACCTGCCAGTTGCCCCTTTACAAAGAGTAGCGGCTGGCCCAGCATGGCAAGCGCTTCGGGCAGCCGCTCGTTCCAGAACGTGTATTCGATCGCCAACGGCAAAACGGTAACCTGCTCCGCCCGCCGCAAAAGCGCATCCAGCCCGGCACGAAATGTCATCGGGCGCGACCGAACATCCGTAAACCCGCCTTGCGGTGTAATCCACAACACGGAAGACTTGTCTTTAAAAATATGAGATGCCGCGCGGAGCAGTTGCGCTGCGCCGCGTGGGGTTCCCTGCTCCACGGGAAACAGCCCTGCCCTGCGCAAAACTTCATAGCGCGAAAATGAGAGCGCATCCATGGGCGCGTAGTGGTCGGCCTTGCGCTCAAGAAAGCGGCTCAGCAGAATCGCGGTGAGCGGGTCCCACCAGGAAGGGTGGTTGAGGCAGATCACCAGCGGCCGCGTTGTGCGCGGCCAGTGCTCCGCCCCTGCCAGGCGCAGCCCGTGGAAATGACGCCTCAGGAACAGAAACAGGTATAGATCGAAAAAACGGAGAAGCGCACGCGACGGCCGCACCGGCGCCCCCGGATTGCGCCTTTGATCACGCACCGGCGAACCTGCCTCGCCATCGCCGCGCGTTCCATTCATCGCGCCTGCGCCAGAAGCGCTTCCGCCTCCGTGCGCGAGGTGAGCGCCGGCTCCACGCCGCGGAATCGCTGGTCCACCGCGTCGCCCGCGATCCAGCCCGACATCATCACCATCGGCATGCCCGGCCCGGGGTGCGCGGCGCCCCCTGCAAGAAATAATCCGTCTATTTCGCTCGAGGTATTCGAGGGCTTGAACGCACCGTTAAAGCGTCCATGACTCGACAGGCCGTAAATCGCGCCGTTCAGCACCTTGTAGCGGTTGTGGATATCCACCGGCGTGAGCGCCCGCTCGAACACGATGCGATCTTCGATATCAGACAGCCCCGCCGTTCGCTTCAGCTTGTCGAGGATGACCTGCCGGTAGCCCGGAAACATCTTCGACCAGTCATGATTCGGCCGCAGAAACGGCGTGTGCACCAGCACGTAAAACGCATCGCCGCCCGCTGGAGCCGTCGCCGGTTCCGTTCCACTGGTGGACGCGACATAGCAGGTCGGGTCCGGCGCCGGCTCGCCCAGGTCGTAGATGTGGTGGAACTCCTCGTGAGGGTCGCGCGAGAAGACGAAATTGTGGTGCGCCATGTGCTCGTAGCGTTCCTTCAACCCCAGGTACAGCACCACGCCCGAGCAGGCCGGCTCATAATTGCGCTCGCTCGCGTATTTGCGCGCAACGGGTCCGCCGACCAGCTCTCGGTAGGTGCGCACCGCGTCTTCGTTGGAGACCACGGCGTCAAAGTTGTAGCGCTCGCCCGAGGTGGTCATCAGGCCAACGACTTTGTCGCGCTTGCCTTCCCGTTCCGTCAGCAGTCGCTCGATCTCGGTGGAGGTGTGGTATTCGACCCCAAGCTCGCGCCCCAGCTTGACCAGCGCCTCCGGCACGGCGCGCGTGCCGCCCATCGGGTACCAGATCCCTTCCTCGGCCTGCATGTTGCCGATCGAGCACAGGATCGCGGGCGAGGCATCCGGAGACGACCCGACATACTGCACATAGTGGTCCAGCATCTGCGCGACGTCCGGGTCGTCAATGTACTTGCGTATGGTCGCGCCGACCGTGGAACCGATGCGCATCTGCAGCAGGTCGCGCAGGACACGCTTATCAAAGGTCCCGTTCATGTCGAACGTATCCTTGATGGAGCCGACCGACTTCCAGAAGAAAAATCTGTCGGAGATGCCGTGCAGCTCGCGCGAGTACTGCATGAACTGCACATACTTGTCGCCCATTCCGGGCTTGCGCGCGTTGAGCTCCGTTGCCGTTTCAGCGACATCGTCTTTCAGGTCGAGCACTGAGCCGTTGTCGAAAAAGCAACGCCACTGCGGAGCGAGCCGCACCATGGTGATGTAATCGTCGAGGTTGCGGCCGGCCTCGCAAAACACCCGCCGCAGCACCGAGGGCTGAATCAGAATGGTAGGGCCCATATCGAAGCGAAATCCCTGCTCCTCAAGCACCGCCGCCTTGCCGCCCAGCCAGGGATTTTTCTCAAATACGGAAACCTGGTAGCCGCGGCCGGCAAGCGTACATGCCGCGGACAAACCGCCAAGCCCGGAACCGATCACTGCTATGCGCATCTGGTGTATCTCCTCTTCACTCTCTCGTTTGACGCCCTGCGTCTGCGTCGTTGTCGGTGGCGACTTCAGCCCTTGGGTGGCTTCAGCCCGCGTACTGCCCGGCCCATTGCCCGCAACCCATCCAGGCGTTTGCGCCAGCCTTTCGCATGCGCCGTCTGCACATAGCCGGCAAAAAGTGCGCAATGCGCCTCGGTTGTCGGCTGGTACGGTATCCGGCTCTTGCTGCGCTGCCGCACAACCGCGCGCGGCGCCGTCATTTCGAGCAGCCCCTCGCGCCCGCGTGTCGCGCCATACCCGGAGCGTTTGCGCCCGCTGAATGGCACGCGCGGATCGGCCGTCGCCACAATCAAATCGTTCAGCAGCACGGTTCCGACAGTGATGTTTTGCGCCAGCTCTCGCGCTTGCAACTCCGGCCCAAAAATCGCCGCCGTCAAGGCATACGGGCAGCGCTCATGCAGGCTCGCCGCTTCGTGCACAGTGCTGAACGCAAGCAGCGAGAGCACCGGCGCGAACACATCCGTTTGCGCAATGCGCATCTCCGGCGTGACGTTGATGAGCAGGCTTGCATACAAACTGTCCCAGTGCTCCTCGGCAACACTCAATCCATCCAGGACAAACCTGGCGCCGGCACGCGATGCTTCCGCGAACAGATCGCGCAGGCGCTCACGTGTCTGGCGTGGCACCGGAACAGGACCGAGCACATCCAGCGCCGAGGCCAGCATGCCCGTTAATTGCTTCTGAAGCGACGCCGCGACAAATACGCGACGCGGCGCCATGCAGGTTGCCGAGCCGTTGAAGCGCAGGCCAAACGTCAATGCATCCACAACGCGCCCCAGGTCCGCCCCTTCCAGCACAAACACCGCATCGCAGCCCGACAGCTCCATCACCGACGGCGTCGCCGAGGCCGCAAGCGCATGCAAAACCAGCTCCCCGGTCGCCGCAGAGCCCGTGAGAAACACTTTGTCGACCCCGGCTTCCATGGCAGCCGTGGCCGCTGCCGGCGCCGCGTCAAGCACCGTCAGCAAATCCGAGGGCATGCCGCTGGCGATCAACATCACGCGCATGGCGTGCGCGCATGCCACTCCCGCGGGTGCCGGCTTCCACAGCACGGCGTTACCGGCGGCGAGCGCCTGCAATGCCTGTGCGCCGGGCAAGAATAATGGGTAATTGCCCGGGCCGATCAGCAGCACCAGCCCAAATGGCACACGCTCGATTTCGACATCCACGCTCCGCAGCCAGAACGGCCGGGAGCGCGTGCTTTCGCGGCGCGTCCGCAGCAGAAACTCCGCTTCCCGTTCCAGAAAGCGGCAAGCTTCCGCCAGGGGTAGCACTTCAGCCACCAGCGTGTCGGCCTCGGTGCGATGGAGGCTTCCCGGGGAGTGCTTCGCGACAGTAGCCGCGAGCTCGCGCGCGCCCGTAGCCAGCTCCGCGCGGAAACAGCGCAGCATCCGCAGCCGCGCGCGCACCGGCATTTGCACCCAGGCGCGTTGCGCCGCGCGCGCGTCTGTGGACAAAGTCTCAAACGAAGTCCCAAACGAACCGCTGAACGTGGCTTCGCGGCCAGGCGTCGTGACGGGCAACGGCATATGCGGCGTGGTCGTTATCACGTTGAGCTTACCGCCTCCGCGCTTTCCGGCTCATAAATCGAATCCGGCGGAGGCGTCCCCGGCATCACGGGATCGGTGTTCCACTGCGGCTCCATGTGCAGGTCTTCAAGCAGCAGCCGCGAGGTAATGCGCGCCGACTCAAAGATCACGGGCAGCCCGCTGCCGGGGTGCGTGCCTCCCCCCACCAGGTACACGCTTTCGAGATCCTCGAAGCGGTTATGCGGGCGCATGTGCAGCATCTGCCGCAGCGAGTGCGCCATGGCGAACGTCGCGCCGCGATACAAGCCGTACTCCTCGTTCCAGCATTGCGGGGTAATGATTTTTTCCGTACGTATGCGACGCTCGACGTCCGTAATGCCAATCTTCTCCAGTTGCTGAACGGCCAGAGCGCGGAACCGTGACTGCTCCTTCGGCCAGTCCACCAGACCGGTATCGTGCGTGACCGGCAGCAGCATATACAAGGTGCTCATGCCGTGGGGCGCAAGCGATGGATCCGTGACGGAGGCATTCTGCACATAGAACGATGGATCGTCGGAAAGCCGGTGGTCGTCCTCAATGTCGCGCAGGTTCTGTCGATAATCTTTGGCTAGATAAATCGTATGGTGCGACACATCGTCGTACAAGCCCTCGATCCCCAGATACAGCATGAAGGTCGAGCAGGAAAACCGCTTCTTGCCAATTTTCTTGTCCGTCCACTTACGGCGCAAGTTATCCGGCACCATGGTCCGCATGGCTTGGGCGAAGTCCGCATTGATCACGACCGAATCCGCGCCAATGGTTCGCAGCGAAGTGCGCAGGCCCACTGCTTTGCGACCCTCAAACAAGAGTTCCTCGACCGGCTCATCGAGCAGGATGCGCACACCCAGCGAGCGCGCCACGCGCGCCATTGCTTCCGTTACAGAACCGCAGCCGCCGATCGGGTGGAACACCCCGTGTTCGTACTCCAAGAATGAAAGAATGGAAAACAGCGACGGGCAGGAGAACGGACTCATGCCGAGATACTTGGACTGAAACGAGAACCCCAGCCGGATGCGCTCGTCATCGAAGTAGGAGCGCAGATCGGTGTCGAGCGAGCGCCAGGGCCGCAGTAGCGGCAGCAGTCGCAGCATGTCGGGGTGGATGAGGTCGCGCCAGGACTCGAATGGTGTCTCAAGAAATGGAACGAACTTTTCCAGCTTAGTGCGATTCTCCGTCATAAAGCGGACAAATCCGTCCGCATCCTGCGGGCAGAGCTTGGCGATTTCGCGCTTCATACGATTGACATCGGGAGTGGCCAACAACTCACCACCCGAGCCATACACCAGGCGGTATTGCGGGTCGAGCCGCGCCATTGGAATCTCGGCCTCCAGGTCGAAGCCGGCCGCGAGAAAAATCTCCCGCAGAACGCGCGGATACAGGAAGAACGTTGGTCCCGTATCGAACTTGAAACCGTCGCGCTCAATGGTGGACGTCCGTCCGCCGACCTGCGAACGCTTTTCAACCACCGTAACGTCAACGCCGGAGCACGCCAGCAGAATGGCTGCCGCCAGGCCGCCAGGCCCGGCCCCCACAATTGCGACCTTCCTCATTCGACCATCCTTCAGCTTGTTGCCTGCCGGGAGTGCCAGGCGTCAACTTATCTAAACAGATAGATTGCAGCTTGAGTACAAGGAACACATGCCGAAGAAGCTATGTACTTTCGCGTCGTGGCAAAAGTTGCCGCTCGATAAATAGTTCGCGCAATCACGCGAAAACAAGCATCTTAAGCCGGTCGCCGATGACTCACGCATCACGGTCGCCCAGCAACTCCCGCACAACTTTTTGTCCGTTGTGGATCAGCGCGGGCAATCCAACGCCCTGGTAAGGGTTCCCGGTAAGCGCAAGGCCGGGCAGTTGCTCCAGATGTTTGCCGAGGGTACGCATGCGGGCCGGATGACCCACCCTGTACTGCGGCAGCGACAGCGGCCAGCGACGCACCACGGTTTGCGCGGGCACCGGCAACGGCCCCAGCAGGGCGGCAAACTGGGCTCGCGCCACGTCCGCGATGTGCGCATCCTTCCAGTCCATCATGCGAGGCGCTGCATGGCCGCCGAAGAAGCCGCGCAGAAACACAGTGCCCTCCGGCGCGCGATGGGGAAATTTCTGGTGCATAAAGGTCCCGGCCAGCAGCTCCGGCTCATCGCTCAACGCACGCCTTGGGGGCACCAGAAAACCAAAACCGCGCGGCACGCGAATTCTGGCGGCGGCATCGCTGCTGAAGCACAGCGCTACCACAATCGCCGAGGTCGCCTCCATCGCCAGCAGGTCGGAAGCCTCCCGGTGCAGCGGCTCCAGCAGTTTGCGCGCGACATGCGCCGGTGTGGCGAGAACCGCAGCGGCGAACTGCTCCTGTTTGCGCTCCCTGTTGTGCGTTTCAGTGGTGACCATCCATCCCTGCTCGGTTTTCTCGATCGCGATTACCGACGTTGCTTTCCGGATGCTTCCCGCCGGTAGTGCGGCCGCGATCCGATCGATCAGCGTCGACAGACCAGTGCGTAGCGTTGTGAAGACGGGCCGCGGCGGCTTGCCTTCCGCACGGTCCCTTTCCACCTGCGCCATCGTCGGCGCGATCAGGCTGCCGTGCTCTTTCTCGAGCCGCACAAAAGGCGCCAGCACCGCGCCCGCGCTCAGGGTTTCGATGTCGCCGCCGAACACCCCCGCGAGCAGCGGCCCGGCGATCGTCTCCGTTGCCTCTTGACCGAAATGGCGCATGACAAACGAGCGAACTGACTCATCGAAATCATCCGGTCGCGCCGCGGCCTGCTTCTTCAGCTCCGCGGCACGTTTCGGCTCGCGCAGGTAGGCCAGTCGGGCCTGCCAGCTAAACAGGGGCGACTCCAGAATAGGCAGCCAGCGCGTCGGCACCATCATGCGCATGCCGTCCGGCATCGGCGTGAGCGCGCGCCCCTGCACCAGGTAGTTGCGGCGCACTGCATCGTTCGAGGCAATGATTTCATCGCCCAACCCGAGCTCCTCGGCCAGGTCGCGCGCCGCGCTTTTGTCGGAAACCCACGAATCTGGACCGGTCTCGATGGTAAAGCCGCCTTCGTGCACGGTCTCGACTGTGCCGCCCAGCCGGTCGCTCGCCTCAAACAGAGTTAAGGTGTGGCCGGGGTGCCTGGTGACTTCGTAAGCAGCAGCCATGCCCGCCATCCCGGCGCCGATCACCGCAACGCGCTTGCCTGCCTCCCGGGCGATCACCGCGACGCCAGCTTCGCTTCCACTTCTGTTTCTTGCGATGCCGGCGACCCTGCATCGAGCCCTGCAAAACCGCGCCGGGCCAGGTCGACCAGCGCCGAGGTGAGCAGCGGCGAGTCGTTCAGCGAAGCAGGCCTCTCCAGCCGCAACCCCAGCTTGGCCGCGAACTCCCTGAACGCAATGTCAATGTCGTACAGGATTTCCACGTGGTCGCACAAAAAGCCGATCGTCTGCAAAATGACGGTTTTAGTTCCCGCCTGCTGCAACGCTGTCAACGTGTCCTCGACGGTGGGTCCGATCCACGGTCCGCCCGCCATTCCCTGGCTCTGGAACGCGAAGCACCAGCGATCTTCGCTGAGCCCTGGGATTTGCTGGGCAATCAGAGCCGCTGTTCGCTTCGCCTCCACTGGATACGGATCGGGCGCCGGCACGGGTCGGCCACCTGCTTGCGCCGCTTCGGCGGAGGAGCGAACCCACTGCGCCGGATCGTGCTCTTGAGTACCTGGGAGTAGCGCCACGGGCGTCTGGATCGTCCGGCACGGCACCGAGTGAGCGGTGAACAGCACCGCCGCGGGCTCGCCTGTTTCCTCGTCCACACGCCCAAGCACCGGCCTGAGCCGCTCCGCGAACGCTCTGACAAGCAGCGGGTGATCTGCCCATCCCTCGATAAAATCGATCCGGATCACGCCGGCAGCTTCGGCAAACACCGCGCGGCGGTACAAGCCCACGCTGGTGCGGGAGTTCTGCGGCGCCAGGCAGATCGCGGCCGCCTCCGTAATGCCGTCCGCCTTCATCCCTCGCACCACGTCCGCGATGTACGGCTTCCAGTTGCGCATGCCCACGTACACCGGCATTTTCAGAGCCTCACTCAGCAAGCGGCCCTGCTCAAGCGTGAGCGCCGTCAGCGGGCTTTTACCGATCAGGCTGTAGCGATGCGTGATCTCATCGATGACCGACTGCGGCATAGGCCGGCCACTCACCACATTGCTCAGATATTTCGGAATATCCGAGAGCTCATCCGGTGTGCCATGGGCCAGGAGCAGCACCCCGCGTTTCATTTCACTCATGAGTCGCCTTTTCCCGCTGCGAAAGCCTTCGCACGCTTTGCACCACATGCTGCACATGCTCAACCGGCGTGCCCGGAACGATGCCGTGCCCCAGATTGAAAATGTGCCCCGGCCTGTTGGCCGCCTCGGCCAGAATGCTCGCCACACGCCGGTCGATCAGCTCCGGCTCGGCAAACAGCGTAATGGGGTCGAGGTTGCCCTGCACCGCGCAGCTGTACTCCAGCTCATGCCAGGCGTTGCCCAGCGGCGTGCGCCAGTCCAGCCCCAGCACATCGGCTCCGGTTTCGCGCATCGCCGGCAGCAGAGTCGCCGTGTCCACGCCAAAGTAAATCACCGGCACGCCCATCGCCTGCACGGCGCGCACCAGCTCGCGCGTCACCGGCAGCACAAACTCGCGGTAGTCCGCCGGCGCCAGCGCACCCGCCCAGCTATCGAAAATTTGGATCACATCGGCCCCCGCGTCTACCTGCTGGTGGGCGTATTCGGTTAATACTTTGACCAGCTTCTCGAGCAGCATCCCCCAGGCCGTGGGCTCCCGGTACATCATCGTTTTGGTGTGGATGTACTGCCGCGAACCGTGGCCCTCAATCATGTAGCTGGCAAGAGTAAACGGCGCGCCGCAGAAGCCGATGATCCCGAGTGCGTCGTCGGTATCGTCATGCGTGCGGCCCGCAAAATGCGCCGCAACCCGGCGAATCGCCTCCGCCACGTAGCCAAGCTCGTCGGCGCGGTCGGTCCTGAGCGCCTCCACAGCCTCGCGCGTCCGCACGGGCGCATGCACCACCGGGCCTTCCCCGGCAAGGAACTCGAACGGCAATCCCATGCATTCGAACGGCAGCAGGAGGTCGGCAAAGATGATCGCGGCGTCTACGCCAAGTTTCTCCGCCGCGGTAATCGTAACCTCGGCGGCCAGCGCGGGCTGCTTGCATATTTCAAGCAGCGTGTGGTGCTTGCGCACCGCCTGGTACTCGGCCATATAGCGGCCCGCCTGCCGCAGAAACCACACCGGCGTGCGATCGACGGGGCGACGCAGGCATGCGCGTACAAACCGCGAAGTTCGGGCGACCACCGGTTCGGGTCCGGCCTCACCATTGGCTTCACCCCCGGCCTCACCGAAACCGGAACGCGCCTGGAGATCGGGACTGATCTCCGTACTGAATGAACTGCCTGCGGAGAAATGTGTCATCAAGGAACCCAATCCCGAGGGTAGCACCGGACGGACAGCCGTTCGCCTTGAGAGCGGAAGGCAAACGCCTGGATTTCACTCTCGCTACAGCGACATGAAGTGAGGGGCACAAGACGAACCAGGTGTGAAGGCTGTAAGGAAGTTCAGAGCTTGAAAAACACGCCTCGCCGGTAGAGCAGCGCCATCGGCGCCCAGCACACCAGGACAAAAAACAGCGAGTACAGCGCGGAACCCATGGCAGGTGAACCCACATCGGCAAAAACATGGGCATAGATCAGGCGCGAAACCGGCTGGCCATGCACATGAACCAGAAAGCAGATACCTGCCAGCACTTCAGCAAGAACATAGCTTGTGATGGCATTCTTACCGAACACCAGCAGTGGCGCCCAGTACCGGCCGCGCCAGTGCCTCCCCTCGCACAGCCAGTACAACAGCGCCAGCAGCAACAGCGACCAGCCTCCAGCCCACAGTACGTACGAACTGGTCCACAGCTTTTTGTTGATGGGGAACGCCTCATTCCAAAGCCCCCCGCACAGCAGCGCCAGCAGCCCCGCCGCCACCAGCCCCGCCAAAATTTGGCGGGCGGCACGGCCCGTCCGCAGCCATAGTCCGGTGAGCATGCCCAGCACCAGTGTGCCCACAGCCGGCACGGTACTCAGGAGCCCTTCCGGATCCCGGGTGCCCTCGTACAGACGCCCCGGCAGTAAATTGCGATCGAGCCAGGCGACCAGGTTGCTATCCTTGTCGAGCAGCGGGATATCGCGCCCCGGCAGGCCGTGACCGGGCACCGGCATCCAGCGCATCAGCAGCCAGTAGCCCACCAGCGCCGTGATAAAGACGCCCAGAAGAACCACGGCCCGGCCCCGCGTGTTGCGCGTACAGGCCAGCAGCACACTCCCCACCCCGAAGCACAGAGCGATCCGCTGTAGCACGCCGTAAATGCGCAGCGTGGCCCAGGGAAACAGCGGAAAACCGTTGAGCAGGACGCCGATGGCAAAAAGCAGCACCGTCCGGCGTGCGGCATGCCATAAAAACTTCTTCCGGGAAAAGCCGTTCGCCTCGCGCCGCGCATACGAGAGCACCAGCGAGACGCCGACCAGAAACAGAAACGTCGGAAAAACCAGATCCGTCGGCGTAAAGCCGTTCCAATCCGCATGTTCAAGCGCCCGAAAGCCGACGCGGCTGTTTCCCGGATCGTTGACCAGGATCATAAACGCGATAGTGAGCCCGCGCAGCACGTCCACCGACAGCAGCCGCTTGCCGCTTGCCGTTACTGCTTTCGTCGCTGGCGCCGTGCTCACTCTCAAGAGCCGCTCCCTGTCCCGAGCATGCTACATGGGGGCGAGGCGAGTTTGCACGGGTCCTGCACAAGGAAACGGAGCTGGCGAGACCGCCGAACGGCCCGAAAACTCGAGAATGCAGTCGTTAAACGCCTTCGCCGTCACTTTTCCTCACCGAACCGAGAAAAGATGTTGCATCCCCAGGTTCGCGACCGTAATGTCACTCTAACTTTCGCTTGTTGTTCATTTGCCCTTCAAACGATCAACTTGCCGGCACTGACCCTGCAAGTGGCGACAGAGCAAGCGAAGCATTTCCGGAGGCTCACAGATGCGCGATATGCAACTCAAGTGCTGGCTCGCCGCCACCGCGCTTTCCCTTGCAGGCACGGCTCCCGTCCTTGCCCAGACCATCACCGGCTCGATCAACGGCAACGTAACCGACCAGGGAGGCGCCGTCGTGGCCAATGCCACGGTAGTTGCGACCAACACCGCCACCGGCGTCCAAACGCGCAGCACAACTAACGGCACGGGCGATTACAACATCCGCTTTCTGCAGATTGGCCCATATACAGTCACGATCGATCAGGTGGGATTTTCGAAGCAGACCCTCGGCCCCTTCACGCTGGAGGTGGATCAGTCCGCCAAGGTCAACGTGAAGCTCGCAGTCGGCTCCGAGGCCACCACGGTCCAGGTGAACTCAGAGTTGCAGCCCATTCTGGACTCCGACAACTCAACCGTTGGAACTACGTTCACGAATAACACGATTGAAAACCTGCCGCTGAATGGGCGCAATTTCTCCGCCGTGACGCAGTTTGTGCCGGGCGCCGTGTCCACGTCACCGAGCGCCATGGCTGGCGGCAACGCGATCGAGCGCAACCTCAACCAGGGCGGCCAGGTCGCGGTGAACGGAAACCGCAACCAGACTAATGACTACCTGCTGGACGGCATCGAGATCAACGAAACGATCAATAATCTGATCGGCTACAACCCGGCTCCGGAGGCGATCGGCAACCTCACCGTGATCACCTCCAATGCCGACGCCGAATACGGCAACGTCAACGGCGGCGAAGTAATCGCAGTGCTCCAAAGCGGCACCAATCACCTGCACGGGAGCGCTTACGGGTATCTACAGAATGCAAACCTGAACGCAAATAACTGGGCCAGTAATTACGCGGGTACACCTCGGCAACCGTTTACGCAATCGACCTTTGGCGGCACGCTGGGCGGCCCTATCCTACACAATAAGCTGTTCTTCTTTATCGATTATGAGGGTAATCGCTACCATCAGGGCGGCACCCAGGCGGCCAGTGTTATTACCGCGGCAATGCGGAATGGGGATTTCTCATCCCTGTTGACGCCTACCTCTTCCAATCCAAATGGAATCCATCTTTATCACTATGTGCCGGGCCAAGGGCGGGTTGCCTATGCCAATAACCAGGTGCCGGTCGTCAACCCTGTCGCGCGCTACCTGTTCGCTCATCCTGGGCTGTATCCGCTGCCAAACCGCCCGGCCAATTCCGGCGACCCGACCGGCGTCCTCAATAACTACTCGGGAAGTTATCACCAGAGCATTCGAGACGATCAGGGCGATGTCAAAATCGACTACACCCTGGGTACGCATGACACCATCATGGGTCGCTACGCGCAGTCAAACGCCAGTGACGCCCAGACGCAGGCTCCGCTGCTCGTAACCTTCCCCACCAGCAACTCCTACCCTTTCAAAGGAGTCGCTCTCAACTGGGTACATACTTTCTCGCCGTCTATTGTGAACGAAGCGCGCGCCGGTTTCTCGCGCGTCCGCTGGAACCAGGGTGTGCCGGACGACTTGACCGGAGCATTCGGCACTAATGGCAACAGCTTGCTGGGCATCAATGCACCGCAGCCGTATGCCGGTTTTGCCAACATCAACTTTCAGGTCAACGGCAGTTTCAGCGCCACCACCGCCAGCAATGGTGCTGCTGCAAACGCACCAACCTCGATCGGTACGGCGGGGCTCGTCAGCAATCTTGTCGACACTACCTATACCTATACCGATAACTTCACCATCGAACGCGGCAAGCAGACCTACAAAATGGGCGTGGAAATCCTGCGCTACCAGCAGAATAACTTCTACCCGGGCAATGACGGTGCCATGGGCACCTTCGGCTACTCCGGAAACTTTACCTCCGGTCCTGGGTCGAATGGTTATGGGACGGCCGATTTTATGAGTGACGAGGCTTACTCGGCAAACGTTGGCGCGGTAACCGGACGCACAGGTCAGCGGCAATACCGCGATGCCGCCTTTGTTCAGGACGACTGGAAGGTCACGCCGAATTTTACCGCCAACCTTGGCCTTCGCTACGAATACGACCAACCTATCTACGAGGTCAATAACAAGGAAGCGAATCTCGACCTCCGCACCGGCGCTGTTTACCTGGCCGGGCAGCCGGGAGCCAGCACCCTGGGCGACAGCCGTGCACTCTACCAGCCGGTCTATACCAACTTCATGCCACGTATCGGGTTTGCCTGGCAGCCGCATGAGCGCATTGTTTTTCGCGGTGGTTACGGCATCACCAATTACTTGGAGGGCACCGGCGCCAATCTGCGCCTTACCTTCAACCCGCCATTCCAGGCCTCATTTGAAGCGAGTGCCCTGCCGGCATCAGCTACGTCTCCGGGCACACCGTTCAGCGTCGGGGGAGGCTTCTCAACCGCTCCCGGCAGCCTGAATGCATCGACCGGCGTTTATCGCGCGTGGGACAGCAATCTACGGCCTGCTTTCATCCAGGAGTTCACCATTTCAAACGAGATCGAGCTGAACAATCAGACTTCGGTCTCGATGGCCTACGTGGGGCAGCTTGGCCAGCACCTGATCGACGCGCGCGCGGGAAATCAGATCCGACAAGGCACGACGGTCGCTCCGTATGCCGCGCTTGTCGGTCAAGGCGGCGCGGTTGTGGAGACACAATCCGATGCCGTGATGAAGTACAACTCAGCGCAAGTGCAAGTGCGCCATCGCCAGAGCAATGGCCTGGAGTACACGGTTAATTACACCTGGGCGCACTCGCTGACCAACAGTTCCGGATTTTTTGGCGTACAAGGGGTCAATGGAGCTAGCCCCTACTGGCAGGATGCATACAACGGCCACGCGGATTACGGCGATTCCGGCTTTGATGTCCGCCAGAATCTATCCGCAATCGGCGTCTACCAACTCCCCATCGGACGGGGACAGAAGTTTGGGGGCCACGTGAACCGCGTAGTGGATGAAGCAGTTGGCGGCTGGAAGCTCACGGGAGACGCAATTGTCTATTCCGGTCTGCCCGTCACCATCTTCGGCCCGAATAACACAGGCCTGAATAACCGGGCAGAGCGCGCCAACCAGTATCGCCCGCTTATCACCCGTAACCGCTCGCTCAACAACTGGTTCGGCACCGATCCGTCAGCCGTGCCGTGCCAGGGGCTAGGCGCGGACAATGGGCAATGCGCCTATGGAGCCGCCGGCACGGGCCAGTTCGGCACGGCACAGAACAACACTGAGCGCGCGCCTGGCTTCGAGCAGATTGACATAACTGCGGGAAAAGCATTCGCCATCACGGAAGCCCAGCATGTCGAGTTCCGCGCGGACTTCTTCAACGTAGGCAATATTGCCTCCTACTCCAACCCCGACGACACGATCACGGATTCCACCTTTGGCCAGATCACGAATGTGCGGGGACTCCCACGCACGGTCCAGTTCTCGCTCCACTACTCGTTCTAATTTTATTTGCAATGGCAATTTAAAGGGCAGCCCTCACAGCTGCCCTTTTTTTTTCCGCAGCGCCTACGCCCGTCAGTTCTTTGGCGTTTTCTCCTGCCCGCGCGCCGGTGAGCTGGTGTGCATCAGCTCAGGCGCACTTTGTGCTCGCAGCTCCTGCACCTGGTCAGGCGAGATACGGCGCTTGATCTCCGTCGGCACAATCTTCTCCCATTGCCCGCTCTCCAGGCTGCGATGGATCGCCTCGATCACGCGCACATCGGCCAGGCCTTCGAACCCGTCCGGCTCCGGCTCCTTGTCTTTCAGGATGCAGTCGGAGAAATACTTCATCTCGCCGCCGAAATGGTCGGTGTTCTTGAAGCTCTCGTGCTTCTCCTTCTGCCCCATCACCGCATACTGCTCCAGCGACTTGCCGTACATATAACCCGGGTTCATCTCAAGCGACCCCTTGGTCCCAACCACCGTGTAGGAGTCGAGCTTGTTGCCGTAATAGGAAACCGTGAACTGCGCCAGCCGCGCTTTCGGGAATCTCAGAATCACGCTCACCGTGTCGTCGAAATCGCCAAGCTCCGCCTCGGGATGCCGCGTACCCACCGCAAACGCCTCCGTCGGCTCGTCATCGAATAGGTTGCGTACGCCGTTGATCGGGTACGGCCCCATATCGAGTACCGTCCCGGCTAGCACGCCCGAGTGCGCCCGGTGGTTCGCCGGATCCACCATCTGCGCGAAGGTCGAGCTGAACAGAATGACCTCGCCCAGCTCACCCGAGCGCACTTTTTCGATCGCATCCACGGTACCCGGCTCGAAGTGTAGCCGGTAGGCCACCATCAGCTTGGCTTTCGAGCCCTCCTGCGCTTTGATGATCTTCTCGCAATTTTCTGAAGACACCTCCATCGGCTTCTCCAGCAGCACGTGGATGCCGGCCTCAAGCGCGGGCACGGCAAACTCGGCATGGCGCCAGTTCGGCATCGCGAGATAGATCGCGTCAATCTCTCCGGAGCGCAGCATCGTTTCATACTGCTCATAACTGTACGTACGCTTGATGTCGTACTTGTCCGCCAGCTCTTTTGCCTTGACCGGGTCACTGGTGACCAGCGACGTCATCTCCGAGTTGCCGGTATGTTCAACCCCTGGCATCATCGCTTCCTGCGAAATATCTCCGAGTCCCACGATTGCATATCGTACTTTTCGATCCACACCCAATCCCAACGCTTCCTTCAGACTCATCGTTTCATCCCTCTCACCATTTTCCAGTTAGGATGGGCTCGAACGCGCGCGGGCCGCTTCTTCCCTGTAACGATCGCCGCCCGCATCCGCCCGGCGAAAACAATCATCCAACTAATGGTCAGGAGATACAGGGATATGTATGTAGTCACGGGAAGCACAGGGCAAGTGGGTGGAGCAGTAGTTCGCGCGCTGCGAGCGGCGGGCAAGGAGGTACGCGCGCTGTTTCGGGACGCGTCGAAAAGCGGCGCGATGGATGCGCTCGGGGCTGAGCCGTTCCCGGCGTCGGTGGAGGACGCGAGCCGGCTCGAGATAGGCTTTGAACGCGCCGAAGGCGTGTTCATCATGACGCCGCCGCTGTATAAATCGCCTGATCCGCGCACCGAACATGCACTCGCGCTGGCCGCGATCAAGCACGCCTTGCAGGCCTCGCATGTGCCGAAAGTCGTATTTTTGTCTTCGATCGGGGCGCAGCAGCCGGAGGGCACCGGCGCGATTCTGAAATCGTACGATATGGAGCAGGAGCTGTTCGCCCTGTCCATGGATTTCATTTCCATCCGCGCTGCGTTTTTCATGGAAAACTTTCTCCCGCTGCTGCCGCACGTCAAGGAATCAGGAAAGCTGCCAGTCACGATCGAGCCGGTCAATCGACCGATCCCGATGATCGCGACCGAAGACATCGGGACGATCGCGGCGCGCCTGCTCACAGAACCATGGAGCGGCAAGCGCACCATCGAGCTTGAAGGGCCACGGCAGTATTCGATGAGCGATGTGGCCGCGATCCTGAGCCGGCAGCTTGGCCGCACGGTCGAAGCCGAGCTCGTACCCCGCGAGGGGCGCCAGGCCATGTATGAAAGTTTTGGCTTCACCCCCGGTTCCTCCGCGGACATGACCGAAATGGCGGATGGATGGAATAGCGGCCTGGTTGCTTTTGCCGGTGGCGCGGGTGTGGAGCACATGCGGGGCAACACAACGCCTGAAGAGGTGTTTCGCGACAAGTAGCTACATCATGAGCCTGGGCGCTCGGCAGAGCCTGGCGCCTCCAGTTCGCATGGATACACGACGCTGACTTGAATCGCTTCCCACTCAGGCCTTCCTGGCTACACAGCTTTTTCAGCGCGAGCTTCTTTGCGGCAAGCTATGTGATTGTTTTGCCCTCGCGGCCCACCTTGGCCTGCTCTTTCCTTGAGTTGCTGCTGCTTTCTCAACTCCCTTGCTGGCCGGGTTCTAATGCGCTGCCTTTTTTGGTGTCGCGTGCTCTTTTTCCGCGGCTTTCTTCGCAGGCGCTGGTTTTTTCTTCGCAGGCGCTTCTTTGCTGCGTTTTTTCGCCGCTGCCTTTGCCGTGGCTCGCTTGCGGGCTTCGGCAGCCGGCTTTGTATTCGCCACGAACTGTTTGCCTTCCTTCGACCCTTCGCGCTTTTTCTTGTTCGTCGAGGCCTGCTCACTCTTGCTCAGCGACTTCCAGGCTTCGTCCGGCAGGTAGCGCGTGGTTCCGCCCTCCCGCTCCGCCTTTTTGCCGTCCGCGGTCCGCCACTTCTCCTCACCCCACTCGATCAGGCTCTCCTGCTGCTTGTCCGGCGCCTGCTTGTAGCCGCCGCCTTCCCGCTCATACTCGCTCGCGACAAGCTGCGCCTTGCGCGCGCTCCACTGCCCCGGCTTACCGCCCTTGTCGCCCGCCACCACTTCCGCCTTGATCCTGTCGCGCAGTTCAGGATCGGTGTAGCGGTCCGGGTCTGAATGGCTCATCTGCTTCAACATTGTTTTTGCCTCCTTACCTGTGTTTCCCACCTTGGGATGCCGCGGTTCCAAAACGGGCAGTTGCGAGACTCGCGCATGGACAAACAAGATGTGACCCGACCAATAGAGCAGATACAGCCCTACAATGTGCACATGGCCACGCACACCACACGTGCCGTCTGCTCGCTCGACTGCCCCGACTCCTGCGGCGTACTGGTCACAGTCGACACCGCTTCAGGCCGGGCGGTGCGACTCGCCGGCGATCCCGAACACCCGGTCACGCGCGGCTTCCTGTGCGGCAAGGTCGCCAAGTATCTTGACCGTGTCTATGCGCCCGATCGTGTGCTGTATCCCATGCGCAGGCGACCCGGTACGCCCAAAGGCCCGCTCGCGCCGGGGCAGGAGCATGAAGTCTTCCAGCGCATTTCATGGGACGAAGCGCTCGATGCGAGCGCCAGTCGTCTCACAACCATCGCGCGCGAGCATGGCCCGGAGTCGATCCTGCCCTACTCCTACGCCGGCACCATCGGCGTGCTCGGCTACGGTTCCATGGACCGCCGCTTCTTCCACCGGCTCGGCGCGTCACAGCTCGACCGCACCATCTGCGCGAGCGCCGGCGGCGAAGCGCTGCTCTCGGTCTACGGCCGCAAGCTCGGGACCGACACCGAGCACTTCCACCACGCGCGGCTGATCCTGGCCTGGGGCGCCAACATCCACAGCAACAACATCCACCTATGGCCTCAAATCGAGCAGGCACGCCGCAACGGAGCGCGGTTGGTCGTGATCGACCCTTACCGGACGCGCACCGCCCGGCTCGCCGACCAGCATCTCGCCATCCATCCCGGCACCGACACCGCCCTCGCGCTCGGCTTAATGCACGTGATCCTGCGCGATAGCCTCGAAGACACTGCCTGGACCGCGGCGCACACCCATGGCCTGCCCGAGCTGCGCGAGCATGTGCGCGCGTACACGCCCACGCAGGTTGCGGCCTGGACCGGCATCGACGCCTCCACGATCGAGGAACTGGCCCGCGCCTACGCGACAATCAAGCCCGCGGTCATCCGCATGAACTACGGCGTGCAGCGCAGCGAAAACGGCGGAGCCGCGGCCCGCGCCATCGCCATGATGCCCGCGCTCACCGGCGCCTGGACTCACCTCGGCGGCGGCCTGCAGCTATCTACATCAGGCGCTTTCTCGTTCGACAAGGGGGCACTCGAGCGGCCCGACCTGATGCTCGCGAGCCCGCTCGGGCGGCCCGCCCGCGTCGTCAACATGACGCTGCTGGGGGACGCCCTCACAAACCTGCGCGACCCTGCCGTGCATGCGCTGTTCGTTTACAACTCGAACCCCGCGGTTATTGCGCCCGACCAGGGAAAGGTCCTCGCCGGGCTCGCCCGTCCGGACCTCTTCACCGTGGTTCACGAACAAAGCTTTACCGACACCTGCGACTACGCCGACATTGTGCTGCCCGCGACCACCTTCCTTGAGCACACCGACGTGCAAGGCGCCTACGGGCACCACTACGTGCAACTTTCCGAACAAAGCATCGCGCCGCTCGGGGAAGCGCGTTCAAATGTGCAGCTCTTCAGCGAACTCGCCCGGCGCATGGGCTTCTCCGAACCGTGTTTCCACGACGACGAGGAAACGTTAATGGCCCAGGCGCTCCGCGAAGACTCGCCCGAGAAGGCCGATCCATTGATGCGAGGCATCACCCGCGCAAGCCTGCGCGCAAACGGCGGCAGCGAGCGGCTTCACTTTCCGTCGGAGAACCACGGTGCGCCGTTTCGGCCGTTCAGCGACGGCATTTTCCCCACGCCGTCCGGCAAAGTCGAGTTCGTTTCCAACACTTTACGCGCGCGAGGTCTCGATGCAATTCCGACGTTTCACCCGCCTGCGGAGTCGCGCCTGCATGTCACGGAGCACGGAACGAAGCATGGGATGCCCGGCATGCTCGAATTCCTGCCACGCAAGGGAGGCAATTTCATGAACTCGACCCTTGCCAACCACGCCGCGCACCAACGCATGGAGCGCGAAACGCTCGGCCGGCTTGAAATGCATCCATCCGACGCCGAAGCGCGAGCCATTCGTGACGGCGACCCCGTCACGGTCCACAACAAGCGCGGTCGCATTTTGTTGAAGGCGTTGGTCAGCCAACGCGTGCAGCCCGGCGTGGTCTCCGCGTCCATGGGCTGGAATAAGCTGAGCGAAGGCGGAGCCGGTGTAAACCAGCTCACCTCGCAACGCCTCACCGATCTCGGCGGCGGCCCGACGTTTTATTCGACCCTGGTGTCTGTGGACCTCACGGCGAAGCGCCCGGTGAAGTTCACGGCGGAGCGGGCTATCGGTGGAACGCCCAGTCCGTCCCCTGCACCAGCCCAAGCGTGATCCCCGCGATCTCGGCCAACGCTGACCGCAAACGGCCTCCAGCCTGCCTGCCCAGATCGCGCAGATTCGTTTGCAGCCCACGCTAGGGCGATTTTTCAAGAACAGCCTCAATTCCAGGTTGGACGGGAGGGCAACCTTTCCGAGCTCCCGTTTGACGCTTGGCAACCGGTCACCATAGAATCTGCATGAGTATCCCGAAGCACGCCTGGGGTATGGCTCTTCTCCGCCGGTGGGGTACCCCCGAGCGTAGCGCCTGAAGAGGGATCGGCCCCCGTAACCCGGGCTCCATCCACCTCAAGAATCCCAAGGAGTTCCACCTTTCCCATGAAGCTTTCGCTTTCCCTCACAAGCCTGCTCGCAACCGGGGTCGTCTGCTCCGCCGCTTTGGCACAGAGCACGGCATCGGCCGCCCCCGCATCCCCTTCCGCAGCCGCCACCACCGCTGCCGCCCCGGCCGGCCCCGCCAAGGTCGCCATCATCATGTTCCAGGCTGCTGTCGCGCAAACCAATGAAGGCAAGCGCAACTTCGAAGAAGTCGAGAAAAAGTACCAGCCAAAGCAGACGCAGCTCAAACAGCAGAGTGACGAGATCAACACTCTCAAAACACAGCTTCAGTCGCAAAGCGCGACCTTGAGCGATGCCGAGCGTGCGCAGCGCCTGAAGACGATCGATGACAAGGAAAAAGCCCTGCAGCGCCAGGGCGAAGACGCGCAGAATGACTTCCAACAGGAAATTCAGCAGACCTATGCCCAGCTTGCCCAAAAGGTCTATGGCAGCGTCCAGAGCTATGCGCAGCAGAATGGCTACACGCTTGTACTCGATGCGTCGCAGCAGCAAAGCCCGGTGCTGTACACCCAGCAGGGCAACGACATCACCGAAGGCGTGATCGCGGCCTATAACCAGAAATCCGGCATCGCCGCCCCGCCGCCCTCAGCGCCGAGTCCGACCGGCGCGACAACCACGCCTCGCAGCACCGCCCCGGCTGCACGGCGCACCACGCCCGCCACTCATTAGGCGCCTCGCAACAAGAAAAAACCCCGGCTCACGCCGGGGTTTTGGTTTTCATCGCATCGTCAAACCCCAAGGAACTAGTTACCCAGCCTGTGGAATAAATTGTGTAAAACGCAAAGATGAACACCGTGTTACACGGCGGATCCCGCAGCTATTTCGCGGCGATTTTGAATTTTTTTCCTTGTAAATCATTCATTTTATGCGACTAAGGCAAGCGAACCTTGACAGGCGAATTCCTGAGTTGTCAGCTGGAAAACACGCAGCCCCTAGGAAAGATTTCCCACAGATCGAGAGTACGGAAGGTAACCTTGACAGCTTCACGCCGGTCACCGATAGGCTATCGAGAGCTGTCCTCGCCGATTTTCAGCACTGCCAGAAACGCCTCCTGCGGAATGTCGACCTTGCCGATCCGCTTCATGCGCTTCTTCCCTTCCTTCTGTTTGTCCAGCAGCTTGCGCTTGCGTGAAATATCCCCGCCGTAGCACTTCGCGATCACGTTTTTCTTAATCGCGGAAACAGTCTCGCGCGCGACAATCTTGGCCCCGATCGCCGCTTGGATCGCCACCTCGAACATCTGCCGCGGGATCAGCTCGCGCATCTTCGAGACCAGCGCGCGCCCGCGGTCATACGCAAAATCGCGGTGCACAATGATCGACAGCGCATCGACCGGCTCACCCGAGACCAGAATGTCGAGCTTCGACATGGGAGAAATCCACGTGCCCGCGAGCACGTAATCAAGCGATGCATACCCGCGCGAAACCGACTTGAGCCGGTCGTAGAAGTCCAGCACGATCTCGTTCAGCGGCAGTTCGTAGGTCAGCTTGACGCGGGTCGAACTCACATACTCGAAGTTCTGCTGGCGCCCGCGCTTCTCTTCCACCAGCTTAAGGATGCCGCCGACATACTCCTCGTTGGTAAGAATCGTCGCAATGATGACCGGCTCCTCAATCTGTTCGATCTCGCTCGGGTCCGGCCAGCGCGACGGGTTGTCGACTTCGATCAGCTTGCCGTCGGTCAGCGTGATCTTGTAGCGCACGCTCGGCGCCGTCGTGATCAGGTCCAGGTTGAACTCGCGCTCCAACCGCTCCTGGATGATCTCCATGTGCAACAGGCCGAGGAAGCCGCAGCGAAAACCAAAACCCAGCGCCGCGGAGCTTTCCGGTTCGATCGAAAATGACGAATCGTTCAGCCGCAGCTTTTCGAGCGCATCGCGCAGCAACGTGTGCTCATGCGAGTCAACCGTGTAGATGCCGGCGAACACCATGGACTTGATGTCTTCAAAGCCGGGTAACGCCTTGGCCGCAGGCCGCGAGACCTCGGTGATGGTGTCGCCGATCTTGGTGTCCGCGACGTTCTTGATCGTCGCGACAAGGAACCCGACCTCACCCGCCGACAGCTCCAGAATCTCGACCGGCTTCGGCGTCAGCACGCCCAGCGACTCCACATCGAACTCGCGATCGTTTGACATCAACCGAATACGCGCGCCCTTGCGCAAACGCCCGTGGATCACACGCGCCAGCACGATCACGCCGCGGTACGGGTCGAACCACGAATCGAAAATCAGCGCCTGTAGCGGAGCCCCGGCGTCGCCCAGCGGCGGCGGCAGCCGATTCACCACGGCTTCCAGAATATCGGGCACGCCCTGGCCCGTTTTCGCGCTCACCGGGATCGCATCCGTCGCGTCCAGGCCTACGGACTTCTCGATCATCTCCTGCGTCCGCACAATATCAGCCGACGGCAGATCGATCTTGTTGATGACCGGGATAATTTCAAGCCCGTTCGAAATCGCGAGATACGCATTCGCGAGCGTTTGCGCCTCGACACCTTGCGAGGCGTCGACGACCAGCAGCGCGCCTTCACATGATGCCAGCGAGCGCGAGACTTCGTAAGAAAAATCCACATGTCCCGGCGTATCGATCAGGTTCAGCTGGTAGGTCTTGCCATCCTGCGCCGGGTACATCATGCGCACCGAGTGCGCCTTGATCGTGATGCCCCGCTCGCGCTCCAGGTCCATCGCGTCGAGCACCTGTGCCTGCATCTCGCGCGCGGTCAGCGAGCCTGTGAGCTCCAGCAAACGGTCCGACAGCGTGCTCTTGCCATGGTCGATATGCGCGATGATCGCGAAATTGCGGATAAGGCTGGTGTCCATAATGGGGAAACGCAGCCGAAGCGGCTGCGCTCGCCTGAGTTTACCACTCAGCTACAGCCTGCTCGACGCAAGGGCAAACCATCTACAATACAAGCGGATTGTCTACCTTACGCATGCCTGTTCTCCGAACCCTCACCACCCTGCTGCTTGCGGTCGCGCTGCCAGCCTCCTCACTTGCCGCGCAGGGTACTGCGCCAGCCAGAACCACGCCCGCTCCCCAGGCCACCAACGCGCACGATGCCCTGCTCATCACCTCCGTCGAGCAGGCCTACGCCGCCGGCGTCGCCGCCTACCAGGCAGGCAAAGGAGATGAGGCGCGCAAGGACTTCGACCAAGCCGTCGACCTGCTGATGCAAAGCGGCGCCGACATCAAGAACAACGCCGCACTATCGGCCGAGCTTGACCGCGTCGTCGATTCGATTAACACCCTCCAACTCGATGCGCTCAGGGAAAGCCCCCCGCTCGCGCCACAGGAGGAGACCCCTGTCGACATCGCCAACGACGTCACCTTTGCGGTCGACCCCAACGTCAAGGCGCAGGCCATCGCCGAACTGCGCACCACGCAGTCTGACCTGCCGCTGGTCATCAACGACTATGTCGCCAGTTACATCAATTTCTTTTCAACCACGGGCCGCGGCCACGGTACCATCGTTGCCTCGCTCCAGCGCGCGGGCAAGTACAAGGCCATGATCCAGCGCGTGCTCAAAGAAGAAGGCGTGCCCCAGGATCTCGTCTACCAGGCCGTCGCGGAATCCGGTTTCCGCACCCAGGCTGTCAACCCCAAATCAGGCGCGGCGGGCATGTGGCAGTTCATGCCCTACGGCACCTACGGGCTTGAAAAAACCGGCTGGTACGACGAGCGCTTCGACCCGGAAAAAGCGACTCGCGCCTATGCCCGCGACATCAAGAAAACCTACGCCCAATTAGGCGACTGGTACCTTGCCATGGCTGCCTATGACTGGGGCACCGGCAACATTCAACGCGCCGTGCAGCGCACCGGCTATGTGGACTTCTGGGAGCTTTATCGCCGCAACAATCTGCCCCAGGAAACCAAAAATTACGTCCCTATCATCCTCGCCGTCGCCATCATGGCGAAAAACCCGAAGCAGTACGGCCTCGAGGGCATCGTCCCCGAAGCGTCTGTACAGCCCGACACGCTCACGACCAATTATTCGGTCTCTCTGCCGCTGGTTGCCGACATTACCGGAGCTTCGCTCACCACCGTCGAGGAGCTGAACCCGAGCCTGCTGCGCGGGCGCACCCCGCCCGACCAGCCCTACGAGCTCAACCTCCCCGCCGGCACCACCGCGCTCTACAACCAGCGGGTTGCCGAGATCCCGGAAGATAAACGCACGAGCTGGCGCTTTCATGTGCTGAACCCCGGCGAAACCCTCGACGATGTCGCGCGCACCTTCCACACGGCGGCTTCCGAAATCGCCTTCACCAACCAGCTCGATGCGACAAGCAGTCTCACCGGGGTCAACACGCTGGTCATTCCGGAGGCGCCGACCGTGGCCGTTTCCTCATCGCGTGCAGGCGCGCACGCGGCTACGTACCGTGTACGACGCGGCGATACTCTGGTCAACATCGCCGACCAGTTCGGCGTTTCAGTTGACTCGCTCGAGCGCTGGAACCACCTTCGCGGTCGCTCGGTCGATGCAGGTCGAACCCTCTACGTCGCGGAGCCGGCGCGCATCTCGGCTCGTGTCGCCAGGGGTGAGCGCTCGCGGCATGGCAACGCGAGCGCGCACCTCGTGCATGCAAGTCTCCCCGCCGCAGCCCAGCACGCCGCGCACGGCAAAAGCGTGACCCACGGCGCCTCTGCTTCTCCCAAACACAGCGCGCGTCATCGTTAGCAACGCCGCCAGCAGCGCAGTGAGCCAGAGCGCTGGAGAACATTGCAAAGGGTAAGCAATCAACCACCCAGCGCGTCTCACACATACTTTCGTTTACTCAACCACACTTGTCCCTTGCTATCGCTAGCCGCACGTTGCATGCTGTTGCTAGAATTGCGCCGCAACCCATACATGCGCGGTACCGCGCGCAATCTGGACAAGGGTGCAGAGCACACATCACAGTCGAGCCGAAGGAGCCATCGCATGCAGGACGATCAGAAGCTGTACGCCAGTGCTTTCAACGACACAGAACCCCGGGAAAGCAACGAGGACGAAGAACAGGAAGGCGCTTTCGACGACGACGAAGAGGAAGAAAGCGAAGTGTCTACCTCATCTGATGACGACGACGATGATGATGACGAAGAAGATGATGAAGACGACGAGGAGGCGACCGAAGATGCCGACACCCTCGACGAAGATGACGAGGATGAGATCGAGTTGAGCCCTGCCGCCGAAGAACTCGATGACGCAGCGGAAACGAAAACGGATGAGCCCGCTGAACAACCCGCGGCGCCTCGCAAAAAGGTCCAGGCAAAATCAGCTGCACCGGTAAAGAGCGCGAAGGCGCCGGGAAAAGCAGCAAAGAAAACCGCCGCGAGCAAAAGCGCCCGTAACGGCGGAAGGGCCAGCGCGACAGCGAAGGCCGGCAAAACGAGCGCAGCCCGTACTCAATCCACCCAGCGAGGTAAGCCATTGGCAGTGAAAAAGACGACGGCAAAGACAGCAGCGAAGAAGACCGCGGCCAAAGCACCGGCAAAGAAAACCGCGGCCAAAAAGACAACCGGCACCAAGGCGGCCGTCAAAAAGACAGCGACCAAAGCCATCGCGAAGAAAACCACTGCGAAAAAAACGCCTGGGGTCAAAAAGTCCACAGCGGCAAAAGCGCCGGTAAAGAAAACAGCAGTGAAGAAAACCGCTGCAAAGAAAAGCGCTACCAAGAAAACCGCGGTCAAGAAAACGGCAGTCAAGAAAACCGCTGCAAAGAAGTCGAGCAAGTAGCGGGATCGAAAGGCACCGAACAAGCTACCCGAAGCAGCAGGCAGGCAAAAAAGTCCGGCATGGACCGGACTTTTTTGCTTCCGTTTAACTTGCTCGATGGGCGCCCACAGGGGTAATCGCACCGGAGATCGCCGAGCACTTACCCTTTATGCTCGTCCGTCCCCAGCTCGGCCAATACCTCCGCGCTGTGTCGCGAGGGATCCACACCCGTCCACACCTTCACGATCTTGCCTTGCGGATCGATCAAAAACGTGTTCCGCTTGGCGATCTTGATCCCCATGTAGTTGCCGAGCGATCCATATTGCGCCACGACCTTCTTGTCCGCATCGCTCAAAAGGTGGAAGTTTAAACCTTCTTTGGCGCAGAACGTCTTGTGGCTGTCCACCGAATCAACGCTCACACCGACCACAACCGCGTTCATTTTCTCGTACTTCGGCGCGTCCTGCTGAAAGTTGTGCGCCTCAAGCGTACAACCGCTGGTCATGTCCTTCGGGTAGAAATACAGCACCACCCACTTGCCCTGGAAGCTCGACAGGCTGGTCGGCTGTCCGGTTTGCGAGGGCAGCGTGAACCCCGGCGCTTCCTGCCCGGCAGCGGGCATCTTTTCGGTATCGGCGGCAGCCGGGGGCGCTCCCGCAAGGGCGTGACTGCCGGCCCATCCAAGGCCCAGCAGTACGGTGAGAGAAGCAACGGCAAGGGAAAGCTTGGGCATAGGTCAAATTCCTCCTGAAACACTCGGCAAAGCTCACGCTCGCCAGGTCCACCGCGATTATGTGCGCTCCGTACCGACAATCGCAATACCTGCCTGATCGGCTCTGGCCACAAGCGCCCCGCGATCGAACAGAAGCGTACGTCCGGCTTCAATCGCCAGGCATAGCGCGCCCGAGGCGGCCATAGCTTCAATGGTCGCCAGGCCCACGACCGGCACATCGAAGCGCAGGTCCTGCTTGGGTTTCGCAACCTTCACCACCGTCAAGCTGCGCTCCAGCGTGGACGCCGCGCCGGCAAGCGAACCCATCAGCGCGCCGGCCCGCGCAATGGTCGCGTCGGTGCCCTCCATCGCCTCCACCGCGACGCACGCGCCGCTCGCCACCACCACGGTCTGCCCGATATCGAAACCCGCAATACCCAGCGCGACCGTGCGGCCGTACTCCATGTCCCCCAGTTCTTCAGGGGAGGGCGCACGCGCCGTCAACACACCCAAGGGCGCAAGCATCGGCTCCAGGAACGCCGTCGAGGCTACGAGCTCGATGCCCTCATCCCCCAGCACCTTGGCCACCGCGCCCAGCAGCATGTCCGTATTCTTCGTTCGCAACGAGAGCAGCAATTTCGCCAGCCGCCAGTCGGGGCGGATGCTCGAAAAGATCTGCTTGTGCCGGACCTGGCCGGCCATTACGGCCTGCCGCACGCCCGCATGCTGAAACGTCTCGATCAACCGCGACAGCTCGCCCAGTGATAGCCAGTACACGGTCACGCCCGCATCAGCCGCGGCACGCACGTCCATCTCCGCGTCTGTTTCCTCGCGGATCGCGGCCACGACAACCTCGAGCCCGTGCGCCCGCGCCGCCTCCAGCAGCAGAAACGGGAAACGCCCGTTACCCGCGATCAGCCCCAGCTTTCCTTGTACGTCCACTCTTGTGCGCCTCGCAGCAACACTCTGCCGCATGCAATGCCTACTTCAAAACGCCGCGCTCAGACCTCTCGATAAATCCGAGCAGGTACTCGACATCCTCGCTCGCGACTTTTCCGCTGCTCGCGGTGCTTTCTTCGCGCAGCCGCGCCACAGCCTGCGAAGTATTCATCTTCGCGGCCACCAGCAGACGAAACGCATGCTGCAACGCGCGCAAACGCTCCCCCTCAAATCCACGCCGCGACAGTCCCACCTTGTTCACGCTGTACGCATGCGTCTCCCGCCTGGCCGAGGTGAGCGAAAACGGCAGCACGTCCTGCGTAATCGTCGTGCCGCCGCCGACATAGCTGTAACGACCAATGCGACAGAACTGGTGCACGGGACACAGCGCGCCGACTGAGGCGTAATCCTCGACGGTCACATGCCCGGCAAGCGTCGCCGCATTGGCCAGAATGCACCCATTGCCGATCACCGAGTCGTGCCCGATGTGCACATACGCCATGATCAGGCAGTCCGAACCGATGCGCGTCGTCCCGCCGCCGCCGGGCGTTCCACGCGAAATCGTCACATACTCGCGAATGTCATTGTTGTCCCCGATTTCGAGCCCGGTCGGCTCGCCCCTGTACTTCAGGTCTTGCGGCGGCACGCCGATCGCGGCAAATGGCGCGAAGCGGTTGCGATGCCCGGCGCGCAGCTGCCCATCGAGCACCACGTGCGAGACCAGCACACACTCCTCACCCAGCACCACATCAGCGCCGACCGTGCAAAACGGTCCCACCGTGCACGACTCCGGCACGTGCGCGCCAGGGGCCACGATCGAGGTCGGGTGAATCGCCGGGTGAACCATCGGATGCGCGCTCACTCCGTCGTCACCGCTTGCGACTCGGGCGGCACCGGCGCATCCGCGAGGTCGGCACTAGCCGAACCGGTACTAGCGAGACCGGAACCGTCCGAACCGGAACCGGTCAGATCCGGCGCCGTCGGATCCGCCACAAGCACCGGTTTGGGCGAGAGCGACGGCGCTCCCCCTCCTTCACGCTTCACCAGCTGGCAAGTCACCGTCGCCTCGCACACCAGCTTGCCATCCACGCGAATCGCGCCCTCCAGCCGCACCGCGCGCGACCGCAGGTTCAGAATCTTCGCCTCGATCTCCAGCACGTCGCCCGGCACCACCGGCCGCCGAAACTTCGCGCGCTCCACTCCGGTAAACAGCATCAGCGTGTCGCCGGGCCGCTCAAAGTCAAGCAGCACCAGCAGCCCGCCGGCCTGCGCAATGGCCTCAATCTGCAGCACGCCCGGCATGATGGGATAACCGGGAAAGTGCCCCTCGAAAAAACCTTCGTTAATCGTCACACATTTGCGCGCGACGATGCGCTGCTTTGGCTCCACCAGGAGCACGCGGTCAATCAGCAGAAAAGGGTAGCGATGCGGCAGCAGCGCCATAATCTTGGCGATACCGGCGGCTGCAATGTCGTGCGTGCCGGCGGAACCGGCGACTTTCTCGGGCATACCTGTAGATGTATCCATAAGGGTTCCGCCCGATTATAAAGCGCCAAGTCCGCGCCCCATTTTCCTTGCGTTTTCCGCGCGATCGGCCAGCGGAGGATGCGTGTAAGTCCACCACACGACAAACCCGTTCGGCCGCGGGTCCTCAAGCCAAGCCCGGCCCAGGCGATTGAAGTCCTCGACTTCAATTTGCGCCGCATTCGGCAGCAAACGCGTCAACAGCCGTTGTCCGTATACATCCGCCGCATGCTCGTCCATGCGGCTCCACGCATTCGCAACCGGCTCGGAAACAAAGCTTAAGCACGCCGCCAGCAGCAGAAGCACCGGCAGCGCCGCCCAGTCCGACTCGTCCCCAATATGCCACCGAGCACCCCCACTGCGCACGCAGGAACGCAGCAGCGTCGCCAGCAGCGCAAGCAAAACAAACAACAGCGCCGCCGAAAACACGATGCCTTTCCAGATATGCCCCAGCACATAATGCCCCTGCTCATGCGCATAGATCGCCAGGATTTCGTCGGGCGGCACCTTCGCGAGCGTCGTATCCCACACCACAATCCGTTTCGAGCCGCCGATGCCCGTCACATACGCGTTCATGCCCGTCGAGCGACGGCTCGCGTCTTCGACGAACATCCTTTCCGGCGGAATCCGCAAGCCGCCGAGCGCAGCTATCTGCTTCAAACGCCCGACCAGAACCGGGCTTTGCCGCGCTAAAGGCGTGAAGTGGTTGAACAACGGGTCGATAACGAGGGGGCTCAGATATACGCCAAGCATGACAAACGGCTGTAGCCCCGCCCAGAACCATACCCACCACAGCCGAGGGCTGCGCCGCAACAGCGCGAACAAACCTGCCAGCACCAGCGTCCCAATCACCAGCGTGAGCAGCTCGCCCTTCACCCAGTCGCCCCACCACGCGCCCCACCGCTCCACGGACAAGCCATACCGCAGCGACGCCGTGTGCCCGACCAGCGCCCCGGGAAGCGCAATCCCCGCCAGGATCAGTAGCCAAGCCGGCGCGACCAGCAAACCTTCGAGAAAAGGCCGCCCCGCAAACGCGCCGCCCCCGCGCCGCATCGTCACCCGCCGCGCCCACCCAGCCAGCGCCGCACCCACCCTCCAGCGCAGCAGCAGCCCCAACGCCAGCAGCGTCCACGCCGTACCGCCGAAGTACAACGCCACATGCAAGTGCTCGAGCGCTCGCGCTTTCACGAGCAGATCGGGAGGCAGCGTGTACGCGGGCGTGTCGAGAACGAATGTCAGTGCTGCTTGAAAGCTGTGCATAACGTTCAGCATAAGCGCGAGCGAAGCCGATCCCGAGCATCGCGAGGGCCAATCTCCAGGCATCACGCCAACGCCACCGCGGGCGGCTTGTACCCTATAAAGAATTTCTGCTTGGACGGCGCACCGCCTCGAGGCAGACCCTGAAGGTGTGAACAAATACCTAAGCCGCAACCTGCACGGCAAGGCATTCGACAGCAAACCATTTTCTTCCTCGGCCTGCTCCTGGCCGCCAGCGGCATCGTCTCGCCCCCGGTCGCGCTGCTCGGCGGCATCGCCTTCGGCTTCACCGGGGAGCACCCTTTTCGCGCGGAAAGCAGCAAACTCGCCAAGTTCCTGCTCCAGGCCTCGGTCGTCGCGCTGGGCTTCGGCATGAATCTCCGACAAGTCATGCACGCCGGCCGCTCCGGCTTCCTCTACAGCGCCCTCGGCATCACCGTCGCCATCGCGCTGGGCCTGCTGCTGGGCTCGCTCCTCAAGATCGGCGGCCGGGCATCCTTCCTCATCACCGCCTGCACCGCCATCTGCGGCGGCAGCGCCATCGCGGCCATCGCCCCGATCAACAACGCGAACGAAGAAGAGATCAGCGTCTCCATGGGCACGGTTTTCCTGCTCAACTCGGTCGCGCTGCTCATCTTCCCGGCCATCGGCGCCGCGCTGCACCTCAGCCAGAACCAGTTCGGCCTGTGGGCCGCCCTCGCCATTCATGACACCAGCTCCGTCGTCGGCGCGGCGGCCAATTATGGCAATCAGGCGCTCGCCGTCGGCACCACCGTCAAACTCGCGCGCGCCCTCTGGATCGTTCCCGTCTCGCTGCTTACGGCAGCATTCATGGCCAGGTACGCCGGTCGCTCAGCCCCAGGATAAACTCAGGTCAGGATCAAGTTCCCCTGGTTCATCCCTTGTTCTGCCTGGCCGCGGCCGCCAGCACATATATCCCCCGCTTCACATCGCAGTACGCGGCCCTGCACACACTCGGCAAATCCGGCCTGGTCGCCACTCTGTTTCTCATCGGCACCAGCCTGTCCCGGCAGACTCTCAGGCAAGTCGGGGTCAAGCCGCTGATCCAAGGCGTCGCACTCTGGGTAGTCGTCGCGTCGCTCTCACTTTTCGCGATCTGCCACAACTACATTTCGATCTGAGCGCCTACAAGATTTGCGACTACCGCCCCAAGCGGTGTCAGCCCAACCTTAACGCCTCCCGCCCCAAACGGCCGATTGAACCGGTACGCCACCTCGAAGTACCCGAACTGAGCCTCGCTCGTCCGCGGATAAATCGCCCGTACCACCGAGCGCCCAAACGCCTTGCCATAATAAGCAGCCAGCGCCACCTGCGGCGTCAGCGCGTAATCCGCGCTCACGTCATACAGTGACGCGAAGCTGGACTTGCCATTCCCCGGCCGGCCCGTGTACCCGAACACTTTGTTGTCGAACGCGCCCCCACCCTGATACCACAAATCTTTCCCTGACGTGAGCTGCAAAAAGTGCAGGTCCGTCCGCACATCGAGCTTTTTCGCCGGCCTGTCCATCAACTGCACAAACTGGTCGCTCGAGTTCATCATGTTGAAGAACGGAAACCGCGCATATAGCCGCGGCGTCGGCAGCACCTGGAAAAACGTGTTGTGCTCGCCGTCCGCCGGGTTATTGTCGCCGGTGCTGCGCAGGAAACCTCCGCGCAGCCACGGCTGGGTCAGTACAGTGATCGCGCGGTAGCCGCCCTCGACCGCCACCGCCCCGGCCCGATGGTCGAGCGCTCCCCACTGGCCATTCTGCAGCACGCCCCAGAACATCAGATCGACCGTACCCTTACCCGCCGGAATAGCCGCCGCCGCATTCGCCCCGTAGCTGCCGATCCGAATATTCCGGTGGTCCGCTGTCCGCACCGCGAGCGCGCGATTGTCGGTCTTGACCACACCCGTGCGCCCGTCGTGGTAGTCGATCGCAAACCCGCGCACCTGCACCCGCCCCTTCCACGCGTAGCGCGTGTAGGCCAGGTATTGCAGGTCGACATTCAGCTCCGGGTTGGCGTTCATGTTGTACACGCCTTGATCGGCGCGCGCCGCCATCCCGGTCAGGTCCCAGTTGGCGCCGCCCACGTGCGCGTCCGCCCCGTCGAAGCTCCGCTGCCCGGTCGTGAACCCGAAATTGCTTACCAGCCGATTCGCGACGCGGTTGGCCTGCAGCCAGGCCAGCGTCGCGTTCTTCGGCTGGGTCTCCTGCCCATCGAAAAACTCGAACCGCCCCAGCCGGACCGTGTTGGCATCCCGGGAAAAGTGGTAGCGCAGAAAGCCCTGCTTGAACGAGGCCGCGGCAGCTTCGGTGTTGTTCCCGTTGCTCGCGTAATACGTGCCGCCCAGCCCCAATTGTCCCTGCGCCGCGATCGGCGATACGGCATCATTCGGCAGCAGCAGCACCGAGGATTGCGACAGCTCCAGCAGCCAGTCAAAATGCTGTACCCGCTGCTGCAAGCCAACGCGCAGCAGCGACTCCAGATACCCATACTGCTCGGCATGCGGTGTCGCCGCGAACTGCTCGGTGGCGAGCACGCGCGTACGATCATAAACAGTAAGCGTCACCGGCGTAGTTGCGGTCTTTTTCGCCAGGACGTTGCCGGAAGCTATGGACGTCTGGGCTGAAATTGCGAGCGGCATGAAGGTCAGGTAAAGAGCAACAGCAAACAATGGCCTCAGCAATTACGGTCTCCTGATTGCGCTGCTTCGGAGGAAACTACAAGATTCTTCATACCTGGGCCAATGTTCCTTAAACACAGACGAGCAATCCAGCCCTGTGAACCTACCAGCGTTCCCATGCCGATGCAACCGCATGGGAACTTCTGACCGCCCGGGATCGCGCTGTTGTCCCACGGCAACGCCCTTCGCACAAACTGAGACTCACCGCTCCACGGCAAACAGCAGAAACGGTCGGCACTCTTCCTCCTCGCAGGTACTACCCTGCAGGTGCAAACGATAGTTGCCTTTTCCGATTCTCTTGATTGCATCCACGACGTAGCCGCCCAGAAAGATCGTTCGCCGCGACCCATCCGCTTTGTCCACCACAACCATCGCCGGATAACGCGTCTTCGTGCCGTCGGTGTACACCAGCGATTCCTTCGAATCAGGCGGCAACACGGAACGAAGTGTCAATCCCCCGCTTTCGGCGGCCTCCGAACACAGAAACGACTCCGTCTCGGTCTTGTCGCGCTCCGTGCCGGCCAGCGCCTCCCGATCTCCCTCGATTACCGGCCACGCCACGCCATTCTCCATGCCGAGAACCTTGCCAATTCCGTCGCGACTTATTCGCAGCAGGCTGTACACATACACGAACCCCGAAGACCAGGCACCTTCGCGCACCGGCATGATCAGCTCCGCATCGCCGCCCTCTCTTTCAAGCACCAGTTGGTCGATGCCTGTTCGGAGGCCCGCTTCGGGTGACGTCCACCCTCCGGCTGCCTGCCACGGAGTAGGCCGGCCCGCCGTATCAAAAAACAGGATGGTCAGCTCGTACCCATACTCGCTCGGCCACTCGGCATGGAAGAAAACGAGGTCTTCAGGATAGCCCCGGCGCAAAACCGCGGACCATACCTCGCAGCGCATCACGTCGCCGCCCGGTATGCTCACGCTCCAGGTCCCGCCCCGCGAATCGCGCCCTTTCACCTCGAAGGCTCCGTCGACCATCCGCATGGTCGTGTCATTTCGCCACGAGGTCGGCTGCATCGCGCTGTCGCAGTCCGCGAGTTTCGTCTGGTGCAGCGGCTGCGCAAGGATTGCCGCAACCGCGGCGGGCAAAAGCGGCACCGGCGCGACCTTTTGCGCGTGCACGTTCCAGCCTGATACCAAAGCTGCCCACCCCAGAAGGACAAACAACATACTCCGCATTGCGAAATCTCCACACCAGCCCGCCCGCATCATCTCACGAAGGAACTCCACGCGCATCTAACCGAGGTAACGCTCCTCAGTCCAGCCGCGTCAGATACGCCGCCCCTTCCTCCGGCTGCACCGTACTCTCAATCTCTTGCGCGCGCGCCTTGTCGTCAGCCGCCGGCCGAATCCGCACCCAGTGCCCCGTCGGTCCGGTAAACTCAATCACATGCGCCGACGCGTACCGTCGCTGAAGTTTGCGCTCCAGCGCCAGCGCCTTTCCTTCGCTATGGAATGCGCCGATCTGCACACACCAGCGCCCACCTTCGCCAATCGGCTTCGGCGCGGCAAACACCTCGATCTGCACCGTCGCAATTCCCGGCGCCCACACACCGATCGCCTTGGCTGAAGCCACCGAAAGGTCCAGCACCCGCCCCGGCACAAACGGGCCCCGGTCGGTCACGCGCATCACCGACTGCTGCCCGGTACGCACGTTCGTTACGCGCAGCAGTGAGCCCATGGGCAGCTCGCGGTGCGCCGCTGACAACATATTCTGGTCGAAGATTTCGCCGTTCGCCCCGCGGTGCCGGTCGTACGGCGGCCCGTACCAGCTCGCCACGCCCGTTTGGGTCCAGATAGGCCGGTGCGCCGCGACATAGGCCAGATCCTCCGGTGTATCGGCTATGGACGTTGCCTGCGGTGCCGATTTCGCAGGTGCGCCCGAAGCTGGAAATGTCTTGTAAGCAGGCGTCTGCATGGGCACAAGCGGAGGAGGAGGCGTGGAAACGGCCTGCCGCTTATGGCCGCACCCCACAGCTCCTGCCAGCAGGGCAATCGCGGCTCCTGCCAGCGTCACGCGAGACGCCCACCTGCTCACGCGCATTCGCCCAAACGCGTTTCCGCCGACGCGTGTATCCAGCATCCCCAGCTCGGCTCCCCCATCCTCGTCGCTCCCTCGTGTGCTCTAGTATTGAGTGGCGGCCACCCACTTGCAATGGCCATGGGCAATGGAATGAAAGCTGGTGTCGAATCGGTAAACGCCAGCGCCATGCATCTCAATGCAACAAGGTTGCCGTAGGAAGCATACCCGCGCCCTCGCAGACTCACTTCGGAAGTTCGGGAAAAGGACTGTTTTGAAGAATCAGAATATCTGGAAATGTGCCCTGCTCTTTTCCATCGCTCTTCCGGCGAGTTTCCCCGTGTGTTCGGCGCAAAATCTACCGAACGCCCCGCAACCGCTGGAACAGGGCCCCGTGCCCGCAACTCCCCTGTCATCGAATTCGGCGCTGCTTGGCAAGCGTTGGTCCGGCATCGTCGAGCCCGGGCAAAATGCTCCGCCACTGACTGTGCGCGAAAAACTGCTCTACCCGGCGCACGAGGAGAACCCTCTTATCTCGGTTGCCCGCGCTGTCTATTCCGGCGGCTACGGCATCCTGGTCGACTCCGATCCCAAACTGGGCATCAACCGGGAGGGATTCGGCGAGCGGGTCGGCGAGTCCGCGTTGCGCCTGGCCATTACCCGGGAACTCTCGGACAGCTTCCTGCCCATCGCCTTCCACCAAGACCCTCGCTACTATCGCCAGGGTGTCGGCAGTTACGGATCGCGAGCCGAGCACGCGGTAAGCCGCATCGTTTTCGCCCAGAGCGACTCAGGTACCCGTATGTTGAACTACTCCGACGTTCTTGGACGCGGCATGAACGCCGCCTTGACGCAGGCAT
>JAABUX010001434.1_pt1 | contig 36228 bp, 34 predicted proteins | sample 5561851 | NCBI WGS metagenome assembly JAABUX01 (sample SAMN10711883, study PRJNA513361) | rock metagenome | isolation source: Antarctica rocks | place: Antarctica: Victoria Land, Richard Nunatak red sandstone | collected 2016-01-03
AATCTGATCGGGGGGGATCTGAGTGGGGGGGCGATGACGCCGTGGCAGATGGTGGTTCGGCCCACGCCCCGGCTTTGGGAGACTTCGATTGCGGGGGTGTTTTTATGTTCGGCGTCGACTCCTCCGGGGGGTGGGGTGCACGGGATGTGCGGGTACCTGGCGGGGAGGAAGGCGCTGGAGTATTTGGGGGTTTGAGGGTACCCTCCCCCCCGGGGGTACTGTTTTTGTAAAGGCAATAAATACGCTGGCTAACCCAAGCATCAGGGCGTTTGCGATAGTTTTGAAGCTGGTGTCGTTACTCTTGCGTCTATTGAGTAGTACCACTTTTGTGTTAGTGTGAATCCCGGTTTGTTGGAGCCCGTCCCGGCCTTTCAAGCCCTAGGATTTAAACTGTTGTCGAGAGGCCAAGAAACAAAGAAGTTGCTGCTACATGGCGTGATTGGAACGGTAAAGAGGTCTTGCTGCTCAAGACCATGTTGGCGTATCACGTAACGGCTCTGCACCTACAGGAGTCGTTCATGATGGAGCAGCTAAAGTTAAGGTTCGCGGCCCCAGTCAGGGTCGTATGGAACCCCGGTGCTGCGAGCGAGAACGCTATCTATGACCTTATGTGTGAGGGTAAACCGTATTTCGTCGTGAGCATCAAGACGAAGGGCTTTCCGTCTTACCGAATGGTCTCAAGCTTTTATGCCACACCAGCTGACCGGTTGCCGCCAGCAACATGGAAGGTTTTATGGGAAAAGAAACAGTGATGGATCTTCAGTTTACCTACGAACGCCACAGTGACCTATTGCATGTAGACGCATTGACGCCACCAGTAGAGGCCCAAATCGACGTAGTGGAAGTCGGAGAAGCAGCGGGCTTTCCGGGCCAAGTCTACATACGCGTGGACAGTGAGACCGGAGAAGTCTACGGCATGACGATTCACAATTACACTGGGATGCGCAGAGCGCTACTATTTGAGCGACACATGCTCCGAGCGCGAAAATTTCTCGCGGTCCTCTTCTGGGGTATCCGAGCTGGGTCGGTGAATGATCGCCGCTTACACTCCCAGATCGCCTGAGCTTGGGTTTAGAGTGCTGATATGAAGACGACAATCGACGATGGGGAGGAGAAGTTCACGAAGGCTTTGGCTTCCGTCCTCTCCGTCTCTCGCGCTGAAATCCAGGAAAAGCTTGCTCAAGCCAAAGCCGAGAAGCCTTCTCCTCATAAGCGATACACTTACGACCCCGAAGCGGACCGCTCTTAGACGGCTTTGGGATACTCTTTCCCGGTCAGTTCTACCCACGTTAGACGCTTGCCGCCTACCTGAGAAAGAGCCTTCTGGAAGCGCGTCCCGTCCGTGTGGCCGATCCGGTTATTGAAGCGGAACATCTGCTCATCCAAGTAGCGCTCCATGTGGTATGGCTCGACCGCTACGTACGTGCCGTTTAGCGTCCGCTTGAGGCAGGACCAGAAGTTTTCGATGGCCTGAGTGCTGACCTCACCACGAACGTACTCTTCCATGTGGTTCACAGTCTCGTGAACGAACTCCTTAGCCGTCAGCCCGTCGTATCCCGGCCAACCGTCCGTGTAGACCGTGGAACCGAAGCCCACCTGCTCCAGAATCTCCTTCTGCAATGTCTCCCGCTTTACGTTGGGGATAACCGTGGCCCGAACCTGTCGCGTGCCACGCTCCAGCATCCCGAGGATCGCCGTCTTCTCTGCGTAACCGTTCTCTGCTAGGCGGCGAGATCGGTGCATGTTCTTCGGCTTACCGCCCACAAAGCACTCATCCATCTCCACCGGAGTTCCGGTTTCTCCCATCATCACGGGCTTTACCTCCTTCAGTACCAAGCGGAGCCTCTGGAGTACAAACCATGCAGACTTCTGAGCGATGCCAGTCGCGCGGCCAATCTCGTAGCTCGACACCCCGTTCCGGCAGTTGCAGAGCATCCACAAGGCAATCAGCCACAATCCAGCGACAGCGGCGAGTCCTCAAATGCCGTGCCCACCTTGACGCTGAATTGCTTGCGGCAGGAGTAGCACTTCCATCGCTTCTGAGTCTTCAGCCAATAGTGCTTGCGCCCACCCTCAGCCGTGTTGCACTTCGGGCAAACTGGCTTGCCATTAGCCCAGCGGAGAGCCGCTACGGCATTGATGCAAGTCCGTTCGTCGCTGTAGTACCGAATGGCTTCTGTCAGCGTGCGGGGTTGGCGGGTCGCGTCCATGTATGTATGATGCACTAGAAACAGCAAGCACGCAACATCTATTTGAATTATGCTTGCAGGTGCTATAGTGTAAGCATCAGCGGGAGGAACGCAAGATGCCAGATGAAATCGTTGTACATGGAGCAAAGGGGGGTGAGGCGCGACGGGATGCCCTTGAACCATCGGAACGAAAGGACATTGCCCGAAAGGCTGCTCAAGCTCGATGGGGCAATGACTTGCCTCGCGCTACCCACGATGGGGCACTTCCTATTGGAGGTGCTGTTCTCATCGCCGCCGTATTACCGAACGGAAAGCGACTGCTGAGTCAGGCCACCATTCTCACGGCGATGGGAAGATCGCGCAGTCCGAAGGCTGGAATGGGCGTACTAAGCACTGTCGACGACCTCCCCTTCTTTTTGAATGCAGAAGTGCTTAAGCCATTCATTTCAGAAGAGTTAATGATGTCGACGACCCCCATACACTTTCGCCTCAAGGGTGGAGCAAAAACAGTGGGTTATGACGCACTAATGCTCCCGATGGTGTGCAACGTGTACTTGGACTTCCGGGACCATCTACATTCCGAGATTGAATCGGAAGTACCTCAGCGTGCAAAGATCGCTTCCGCACTTCTTAAGCGATATGCCCACATCATTAAGGCTTGCGACCTGCTCATGCGCGGCATTGCGATGGGGGGAATCATCGCGCTGGTAGATCAGGCCACAGGCTATCAGAACGACCGCATTCTAGAAGAGATTCAACGCTTGGTGATCGATGCGTATGTAACCCCCAAATTGAAGGGATGGTCGCAAAAGTTCAGCCCAAAGTTTTTCCAAGAGGCCTACAGGATTCTCGGATGGGAGTACAAGCCGGGAAATCTGAAGCACCCCGGCTACATGGGAAAGTTCATCAACAAATACGTATACGGAGCACTTCCAGAAGGGGTTTTAGAAGAACTGCGCGCGACACTCCCAAAAAACGAGAAGGGCAATAGACGCGCTAAGTTGTGGCAAGCTCTGACAACCCATACAGGTCACCCCCATCTCGACAAACAGCTCAATGACGACATCCTTTTGATGGAAATATCGGATAACGTCGACACGTTTGACGCCCACTGGCAGCGCGTGTTCGGGAAGCAGAGACAGCTTCCAATGGAGATCGCCAAGCAGCTAGGTCTCCATTCCTAGAGGCGGGGCAAATACGAAGGCCACCTGCGTCAACAGGTGGCCGGAAAGGAGATTAGGGTGCTCATAGTCAAGGTTCGCATCCAGACCGGGCGAGTCGAAATCACCATCACAAATGGCGATCAGACCGTCGTGGTCATCATCCCCAAATAGAGTTAATTCAAACCCGACTGCCCCGACCTCCTCACCTGAAGGTTCGGGGCTTTTCACTGTCCGGTAAAATGTGGGTTAGCCAGCGTATTTATTGCCTTTGTAAAGTCTTCGAAAGATAGGAGATAGGGTCGGACTTAGTCTGCGTCTGATTGCTGTTTAGTGGGGCTGCTCTCCTTATGGGAATGGGTCTACTTCGATTGTAGGTGAGTGGGTGGGGTGGTTGCGCCATGTTGGGCGGGGGCGGTTCGCCCCTTCGGGCCGAAGGACCCACTCATGCGATGAGACTGCATGAATGGGTCACCCGCCCTTGGCTTGGCAGCTCCGAGGTGTGCATGGACCAGTGCGGTGTTTCGCCTGTTTCGGTGAACCCGCGTTCTACGGGAGGGAGTTGATTTTTTTCAGGTAGTTGTATTCGTCGAGTTTGTCGGCTTTTTTTAGGAAGGATTGGACTTCGGCGGGAGTTAGGTGGGGGGCGAAGGGGGCTTCGCTGTTGGCTATGGCGTAGGCGGTGATGGCGGTGGTGGCTGCGCCCTGGTTGAGGTCTTTCTGGATAACGGAGTCGAAGGTGTCGGAGGCTTTGTGGTGGAGTTTGAAGTAGAGGTCGGTGTCGTTCCAGAGGACGAGGGTGGGGACGCCTAGGACGTCGAAGGCGGCGTGGTCGGTTTCGAAGATGAATTCGGTGTTGTCGGTGGTGCCGTCGGAGCCGAGGCCGGTGAGGAGGGGGGAGATGTTTTTGAGGGCGTCCTTTTCGTCGTCGCGGCCCATGAGGTACCAGCCTTTGGCGGGCTGGGCTCCGGTGTCGGAGATGAGGACGGCGTCGATGTGGGGGAGGTCGGCCTGATGTGCGCGGACGTAGGCGGTGGAGCCGAGGAGGCCTTCTTCTTCGCCGCCGAAGAGGACGAAGCGTAGGGTTCGGCGCGGGGGCTGGGGGAGGGCTTTGATGGCGCGGGCGGCTTCAAGGACGGTGCTGACGCCGGTGCCGTTGTCCTGGGCTCCGGTGCCTGGGTTCCAGGAGTCAAGGTGGGCGCCGATGATGACGATTTCATTGGGGAGGTCGCGGCCGGGGATCTCGGCGATGACGTTGGGGATGCGGACGTCTTTGCGGATGCGGTTTTCGAGGCTGAACTGAACTTTGACGGGTTGGGGGTTGGGGCTGATTGCTGGAGTCTCCGGCGCGCCGGGTGAAGCAGGTCCCTCCACTGCGCTGCGCTTCGGTCGGGATGACAGATTTGGAGAGGCTTCGGGATTGGGGTGGTCGGGGTCGGCGTCGAGCAGGCGCTTGAGAAGGGAGGCGTCTTCGGCGCCGATCTCCGCTTCGGGTAGGGAGTCGAGGTTGCCGGAGAAGTTGAGGGAGGTGAGGGTTTCGGTGCCGTTGGGGCCACCGGGGGTGAGGATGGCGGCGGGCGAGAGGGAGCGGAGGTGGTCGAGGCCGCCGAAGATGTGCTCGAGGGAGGCCTTTTCGCCGAAGGTCTTGTCGTCGACCAGGACGATGCTGCCCTTGATTTTGGAGGCGAGGCCGTCGAGGACGCCGGTTGTGAGGGCGGGGAGGTAGAGGACGGGGGCTTCGATGCCGTGCTTGGGGGTGGAGGGGCTCCAGCCGATGGAGTAGATGTGGAGGGTGTGGTCGACGGGGGTGAGGATGCGGCCGGAGGCGGAGACGGGTTCCCAGGTGGCGGGGATGGTCCAGGTTTCGGTGTGGACGTCCGTGAGGCCGAGCTGCTTGAAGTGCTGCTGGGCCCAATCGGCGGCGCGCATGTAGTTGGGGGAGCCGGTGAGGCGGGGGCCGATGGTGTCGGCGAGTTGGCGGTCGTACTCGTACGCCTCCCCGTTGAGGAGGATGTCGCCGAGGAGCTGCTTGGCGGCGGCGCGGGTGTCCTGTGACACGGAGGGGGTTATGGCCGGGGTTTGGGCGCGGGCGAGATTTGCGGCAGGAGTGATGAGGGTGAGAGAGAGGATGCAGGGAGTGAGCCGGAAGCGCATCGGCTCACTCTAGCACTCTGGCTGCGTGAGGTTTGGCTTGAAGTTGAGGTGAGTGGTTTGCCCTGAGCGGCGAGACGGCGGTCCACGCATGGGGGGCGACGATGATGTCCGGGGTGCGGGGATCGCCGTAGGGATCAGGCCGGGGACGTTGTAGTTGAGGGCGAGGGTGGGGCCGTAGAAGATGGTGCCGAGGCCGATGGCCGCGCCGTTTTTCGAGGGCGACACAAGAGGCGAGGCAAAAGGCGAGACACAAAGGCGAGACACAAGAGGCGAGACACAAAGGCGAGACACAAGGCGAGGCACAAAAGGCGAGGCACAAAAAGGCGAGGCACAAGAGGCGAGGCACAAGAGGCGAGGCACAAAACGGCCTTGGGAGGCGAAGTTTGTTGACAGGAGATGAAACGGACGAAAGACTAAGGAAAATCTTCTCTGGATGAGTGAGTGACTTGCATCGAGTTCCCTGGCTTGCGGTTGTGGTGGTGTGCGGCGCGGTTTCGGCGGCGTTGGGTCAGGCTGCTGGAGGAGGGGCGGCGCGGTTGGAGTATGTAAGGGTGGGGCACCTGTTTGACAGTGTGGCGGGCAAGTATCGCGACGGTGTGGTGCTGGTGGTGGCGGGGGACCGGATACGGTCAGTGGAGGTGGCGGGTTTTGCGGTTCCGGAGGGGGCGACGGTGGTGGATCTTTCGGCGGACTATGTGCTGCCGGGGCTGATTGACTGCCATACGCACCTGGGTGCGCGGGCGGATAAGTATGACCCGATCAACTCATTTCTGGAGACGCCGTTTACGAGCGCGTATGCGAGTGTGAACAATGCGCGGGCGACGCTGCGGGCGGGGTTTACGACGGTGCGCGATGTGGGGTCGATGCCGTTCCAGGCGGTGGATCTGCGGAATGCGATCAATGCGGGGGAGATCGAGGGGCCGCGGATGGTGGCGTCGGGGCCGATTCTGTCGATCACGGGGGGGCATGGGGATTTGAACAACTACTCGCCCGAGGTGCGGGTGGGGCTGTATCCGGAGAAGCGGGGATTTTCGATTGCGGATGGGCCGGAGCAGATACGGCAGACGGTGCGGGAGCAGGTGAAGTACGGTGTGGATGTGATCAAGATCTCGGCCTCGGGCGGGGTGCTGAGCAAGGGCGATCAGCCGGGCGCTCCGCAGTATACGGAGGAGGAGTTGAAGATGGCGGCGGATACGGCGCACATGCTGGGGCGAAAGATTGCGGCGCATGCGCATGGGGCGGTGTCGATCAAGATGGCGATCGAGGCGGGGATCGATTCGATCGAGCATGCGTCGCTTGTGGATGACGAGGGGATCCGGCTGGCGAAGCAGCATGGGACGTACTTCGTGATGGATATCTATGACGACGACTACATTCTGGGGAAGGCGAAGGACTTCGGGATTCCGGAGGAGATGCTGGTGAAGGAGCGGGGGGTGGGCAAGGCGCAGAGGGAGAACTTTCGCAAGGCGTGGAAGGCGGGGGTGAAGATGGCGTTTGGGACGGATGCGGGGGTGTATCCGCATGGGGATAACGCGAAGCAGTTTCACTACATGGTGATGTACGGGATGACGCCGGCCGAGGCGATCCAGGCGGCGACGTCGAGCGCGGCGGATTTGATTGGGCGGGCGGGGGATGTGGGGGTGCTGTCGGCCGGGCACTATGCGGATCTGGTGGCGGTGCGGGAGGATCCGTTGCTTCGGGTGGAGGTGCTGGAGCGGATTCCGCTGGTGATGAAGGGTGGGGTAGTGGTGAAGGACGAGTTGACGAAGTAGGCGGGTGGCGGTGGCAGTGGTGGCTTTGCGCTATCCTCCCCCCGGAGTTGTCAACAGCACGGCCCCTCCGACTCCCAGTACGGCTTGAGGGGCGGGCGTGCCCGAAGTTCCCTTTCGGGTGTCCTCTTCGACCAGACGCATGGACGATTTCTGGGTGCCATCTGTCAAGGGGCGGGATGAGGCAGCCTAAAGCACCAGGGAAGGTATGTGCGACGGGGAGGGTTGCTGGGCGGGATGCAGGTTGAGGTTTTTGGGGGTGTTTCGGCCTCGGGAGTTCTTGACAGGGGTTGGCCAGTACGCGATGCTTAGGGGCTGGGCAACCTTTGCGCACGTTTGGCCTTGTGCGGTCTGGCACATTCTGATGGCGTGAGTTTCCTTGCCGGCAGAGGAGCGAAATGAGACCGCTGCGAGGTGAATCGGTGTACGGCGACTTCCCTTTCCATTGGAGTTCAGGTTTCTGAGAGATTTTGCCGATAGGGTGTTTGGACTGGAGCTTGTGTGTTGATGTTTGCGATGTGGCTGCAGGTAGGTTTGCCGGGTCTGGGTAGTTTGAGCGGGCTGGCGCTGCCGATCCTGTTCTTTATTGGACTGTATGTGCTGCTGATCGTGCCGAACCAGCGCAAGCAGAAGAAGTGGCAGGAGATGCTGGGACAGTTGAAGTCGGGCGATCAGGTGACGACAAACGGCGGGATGCGCGGGACGGTGTTGACGGTGAAGGATGATGTGGTCATTGTTCGGTTGCAGCCGGACGGTGTGAAGTTGGAGTTTGTGAAGAGCGCGATTGCCGCGGTGACGACGGCGGGCGAAGCGTGACGGCTCGGCGCCTGGATTTGTTTCCCTGGGAGGGCATTACGGAGAAGGCATACACCAGGGGCTAAAGCCCGCTTTACTGGACGTCGAGATGCCAAGGCTGAAGCCTTGGCCTACCTAGAAGCAAAGCAGCGAGACGGCAAGGCGGAAGCCCTGGCCTATCTAGAAGCAAAGATTGTGAACGATCGACAGCAAGGTTGAAGAAGGATCATGGGAAAGAATCTGGCCGGAAAGACGGCATTTATTGTTGCGGTGCTGGTGGTGTTTGTCTACGGGATCTTCGGGATTCCGCATGGCGGGCTGAAGCAGTCGATCACGGACCGGATCCACCTTGGGCTGGATCTGAAGGGCGGCACGCACCTGGTGTTGGAGGTGCATGTGGCCGAGGCGATTGCGTCGGCGACGGACCGGGATGCGGCGCGGCTGCAGGGGGATCTCGAAAAGGCCGGGGTGACGGGCGTTACGGTGGGGAAGACGGACGCGGCGCGGCCGCAGACGATTGTCGTGTCGGGTGTGCCGGCGGCGAAGGTTGCCGATGTGCGCGGGGTGCTGGGTGGGACGGATTACAGCGGCTACGACGTGTCGACGAATCCGGATGGCAGCTCGGCGCTGACGATGAAGCCGGGCGCGGTGCGGGATCTGGAGACGCGGACACTGGATACGTCGATCGAGACGATTCGGGAGCGTATCGACAAGCTGGGCGTGTCGGAGCCGGTGATCCAGAAGTATGGCCTGGGGGAGAACCAGATTCTGGTGGAGCTGCCGGGCGTGGACGATCCGTCGAGGGTGGAAGAGATTATCCAGTCGACGGCGAAGCTGGCGATCCATGCGGTGACGGGGGGACCGTATGCGAACGATCAGGAGGCGATGCAGGCGAACAACGGATCGATTCCGGCGGACTCGATGCTGCTGCACGGGACGGGATCGGCGGGCGCGCCGGACTCGGCGTGGGTGGTGAAGCGGGCGAGTGAGGTGGAGGGCACGGACTTCCGCGACGCGCAGCCGGGCACGGACCAGAATGGACGGCCGAATATCCGGTTCAACCTGACGACGGAGGCGGGCGAGCGCTTCTACAAGTACACGAGTGAGCATGCCCAGGGAGGCGCGTCGCCGGGATCGATGGCGATTGTGCTGGACAACAAGGTGCGCGAGGTGGCGGGGATCAACTCGGCTATCCGGGATTCGGGCGAGATTGAAGGTGGATTTACCAAGCAGCAGGCGAACGATCTTTCGCTGATGTTGAGGACGGGAGCGCTGCCGGCCTCGATCAGCTATCTGGAGACGCGGACGGTGGGGCCGAGCCTGGGCGCGGCGTCGATTCACCAGGGGGTAATGGCGGCGGTGTTTGGGATGCTCGCCGTGATGGCGTTCATGCTGGTGTACTACCGGGGCGCGGGGATCAATGCGGACCTGGCGCTGATTTTGAACCTCCTCATTCTTCTGGGCTTTATGGGCTTTTCGCATGCGACATTGACGCTTCCCGGGATTGCGGGCGTGATTCTGACGATAGGCATGGGCGTGGACTCGAATGTGCTGATCTTTGAACGGATTCGGGAAGAGCTGCGCGCGGGCAAGACGGCGGCGGCGTCGGTGCAGCAGGGATTTGCCCATGCCTGGATCACGATTGTGGACACGCACGTGACGACGATTGTTTCGGCGGCGATTCTGTTTCTGTTCGGGACGGGGCCGGTGAAGGGCTTTGCGGTGACACTGGTGTTCGGTCTGCTGGCGAACCTGTTTACGGCGGTCTTTGTGTCGCGCGTGATCTTTGACGCGATCCTGCAGCGCAAGGAACGCGGCGCGGCGCTTTCGATTTAGGAGCAAGCTGATAGCTCCTAGATCGAGACGCGGACGAGAGCTTCGAGGCACAAGATCAAAGCGAAGCTAAAGGCTAAGAGCTAGCAGCTGAGTTTTTGGAAGAGGTTGAGAGAGTGGAACTGTTTCGCAATGTCAATGTCGACTGGTTGAGTAAGAAGTGGTATTTCCTTGGATTTTCGCTGATCTTTTCGGTGGCGGGCGTGCTGAGCATGCTGTTCTGGCACGGGATTCCGAAGGGTGTGGACTTCAAGGGCGGGACGCAGATTACGGTGCCGTTCAACGCGCCGCCGAACGAGGATCATATCCGGCAGGCGCTTGAACGGGCGGGGATCCGGGACTTCCGGACGCAGCGGATTTCGAATGTGGGCGGACAGGCGGGCAATGATGTGGTGATCTCGCTGCCGCAGTCGACGGCGACGGACCAGGCGCATGATGCCGGACGACAGGCTGTAGAGAACGCGTTGACGGGGAATTATCATGACTCGGGATTTGCGCAGCCGAGCGTGGACATCGTGGGGCCGACGGCAGGCAGGCAGCTGCAGCGGCAGGCGGCGCTGGCGACGGTGTATTCGCTGATCGGGATGCTGGTTTACCTGTGGTTCCGGTTTGAGCTGATCTACGGCGTGGCGGCGGTGGTGGCGGTGTTTCACGACACGCTGATCACGGTGGGGGCGTTCAGCCTGACGAACCAGGAGATTACGCTGACGGTGATTGCGGCGATCCTGACACTGATCGGCTACTCGATGAACGACACGATCGTGGTGTTTGATCGGATCCGGGAGAATCTGGCGCTGAGCCGGCGGGAGTCGCTGTCGGACGTGGTGAATCGGTCGATCAACCAGACGCTGAGCCGGACGGTGCTGACCTCGGGTCTGACGTTTCTGACGGTGCTGTCGCTGTATGTCTTTGGCGGCGAGGTGCTGCACGGATTTTCGTTTGCGCTGGTGGTAGGCATTCTGATCGGGACGTACTCGTCGATTGCGGTAGCGGCGCCGATGCTGGTGGCGTACCAGGACTGGCGCAAGAGCCGGGGCAAGGCGGCGGCGTTGCCGGCAGCGCGACGGACCAAGGTGTGATACGTTCGTTGCGGCGGGCGAGACGTTTGACAGGGCGCTCCGGCTTCAATAAATTTCATCGGGAACATTCTTTGCAAGCACGGTGTCTAAGGTTGTAGCTCTCTCCCCTAGAAAGAGGCAGGCCATGTTTGAAGACGCGTTGATGGAGTCCGGCGGCAAGATCAAGACCAAGTCCAAGTATTGGATGATTGGCACTTTTATCTTCAACGGATCGATTTTGGCGATTTTGATTTTGATTCCGTTGCTGTATCCGGAGGCTCTCCCGAAGACAGCGATGACCGCGATGTTGACGGCGCCCCCACCCCCGCCGCCCCCGCCGCCGCCCCCACCGCCAGCTGCGGTGATCAAGCCGATCAAGATGGTGTCGGAGATTGATCAGGGCCTCCATGCGCCGACCAAGATTCCGAAGGACATCAAGATGCTGAAGGAGGATGCTGCCCCGCCGCCGCAGGTTGCTGGCGTGGCCGGCATGGCGGGGATGGGCGGAGGATCGGCTGGCGGTGTTCCGGGAGGTGTGCTGGGAGGGATTGGCACAGCGCCCACACCGGTGGTGAAGGTAGAAAAGCCGAAGGGTCCGCAGCGTGTGTCAAGCGGCGTGGTTCAGGGTCTAGCGATCTCCCAGCCGCATCCGGTTTATCCTCCCATCGCCAAGGCGGCACATGTTTCGGGCGCCGTGGTGCTTCACGCCATGATCTCGAAGACGGGGACGATCACGAATCTTACGGTGGTGAGCGGACCTGAGATGCTGCGGGCGAGCGCGCTCGATGCCGTGCGGAGCTGGCGCTATAAGCCATACGTTCTGAACGGCGAACCGACCGAAGTGGATACGACGGTGACGGTGAACTTCAATATCGGCGGCTAACTCTGCTCGTGCAGTGTGCTTGTGCCATCGGACACGTCTGCAGCGTATTTCTCCCTTTGCAATAAGTCGGGCGATACACGCTGGAGGCAAGCGCTTCAAGAATGTAACTGCACGCAACCAGGAGGAAAGATCCCAGTGATTCTCGCTCATCTCGCAAACTTCGCTCATGCACCTAGCTCTCTCGCCATGTATTTTCAGGAGGCGCAGGTCGGCTTCAGCCCGCTTCAGCTATGGGGCAACATGGGTAATCTGGCCCGTGCAGTAGTCATTCTTCTATTCATCATGTCGATTTGGTCGCTGGCGGTGATCATCGATCGTGCGCTTTACTTTTCGGCTGCCCGCAAGCAGTCGCGCGAGTTTGCCCCCAAGGTTGCCGGCGCACTGAAGGATGGACGCTTGGACGAGGCGATCAAGGTTGCTGACCGCAGCAAGAAGTCGCACCTTGCCGAGGTAGTCACGGCCGGCCTGCAGGAGTTCCGCAGCTTCGGTTCAGGCGGCAACATTACCGAGGCGCAGGTGGAGAGTTCGAAGCGGGCCCTGGAGCGTTCGGAGGCGATCGTTCATGCGAAGCTGAAGCGTGGTTTGGGTGGGCTGGCGACCATTGGATCGACGGCGCCATTTATCGGTCTGTTTGGCACGGTAGTCGGTATTCTCAACGCTTTTCAGCAGATTGCAACGCAGAAGACCTCCGGTATCGGCGCGGTCGCCGGCGGTATCTCCGAGGCGCTGGTCACGACGGCCTTCGGGCTTCTGGTGGCTATCCCAGCCGTAATGACGTTCAACTACTTCACAAGCAAGGTGGAAGCCTTCGACGTGGAGATGGATAACAGCTCGAGCGAACTGGTGGACTACTTCATCAAGCAGAGCCACCGGCAGTAGCCTTGTCTCCCTCTCCAGAGGGTGTGCGTGAACAAACCTGCGGGAATGGCCTGACTTTCTCCGGACGCTGCCAGCGAACGGCGTTCGGAGATCTGGGCAGTTTCAGCCGAATTAAGTAAGCGGTAGGAGTCAGGTCATGGCGATTTCGAAGCGTGATGAAGGGAAGAAGGTCAATTCCAACATCAACGTGACACCGATGGTGGATGTGATGCTAGTGCTGTTGATCATCTTCATGGTCATCACGCCGATGCTGAACAACAAGGTCAACGTCGATCTTCCGAAGGCCGATGCCGCGGTGGTGATGGAAGACGCGAACAAGGAAGATGCGGTAACCGTCGCTGTGACGCGGGATGGCCGGGTTTTTCTGGGCGGCGATCAGGTGACGCTGGACGACATGGGGTCCAAGATTTCGGCAAAGCTTGAAAACAAGACCAACAAAGAGGTCTTCTTCCGCGGCGACATGCGGGCGAACTACGGCAAGGTAATGGATGCGGTGGACGGGATCCGTTCGGCTGGTGTGAGCCAGTTGGGCCTGTTGACCGAGAGAACCGATGACACGGGTGCGACTTCTTCGAAGAAGAAGTAAGTGCTTGGGTAAGGGTAAACACGTCTGTGTAGGCGTGAGATTGCGGTAAGAAGAAAAAAGCAGCAAAGGAGATTCGATATGGGAATGGGCGGCGGTGGCGGTACTGGATCGGCGATGTCGGACATGAATGTGACGCCGTTGATCGATGTTTTGCTGGTTCTTCTGATTATCTTCATGGTGATTGTTCCGGTGACACCGCGGGGACTGGATACCCTGGTTCCGCAGCCGCCTAAGAACAAGACGCAGGATCAGCCAAATGACCGGACGATCGTGGTCCAGGTGTTGGCGAATGGAGCTGGAGCACCAGCGTACAAGATCAATGAGACATCCGTGAACAAGACGGATATTGAGCCCAGGCTGGCGGAGATCTTCGCGACGCGGCAGGAGAAGGTCATGTTCGTGAAGGGCGATAAGGATCTTGACTTCAGCAACGTTGCCGAGGTGATCGACTATGGGCACCAGGCTGGCGTGGATAATATCGGGCTGATTACGCCACGGGTGGAAGCTGGACAGTAGGCCACGCAATTGTTGGCAGGGCAGTCCGGTTTCCGGGCTGCCCTTGCTGTTTAAGCGTGAACCTGATGTTAGTCGTCGGTGCGTGCGCTGAGCCTTCGCCGGTACGGAAAAGAAGGTGTGCGCGAGAGGGGGAGAGCATCGGTTGCGATCCCCAGGGTACTTGTAACTATTTCTTTGCCTAATGAGGCAGCAATTTGTGTCTGGATGCGCTCTAGTCAGGCTAGGCGATGTACCATTACAATCATTCCGCAAGTGAAGACGAAGCGCCCTACCTTCCTCTCTCTGCGCCTATTCCAAGGAGAAATGACGCCCCATGAAATTGACCGCTCGGATTCCGGTTACCGCTGCATTTGTGGCATTCCTCTTGATTTCTGCCACCGGGTGTAACCGGCTCAAAGCGCGCGACCAGCTTAACAAGGGTGTCCAGTCATTCAAAAATGCCCGTTACGAAGAGGCTGTGGACCACTTCCAGACCGCGATCCAGCTGGATCCGGGTTATGAGGCTGCGAAGCTGTATCTGGCGACCGCGTACTCTTACCAGGTGGTGCCGAACCTGGACACCCCGGAGAACCTGAAGACAGCTCAGAAGGCGCTTGATGGGTTTAACGCGGTTCTGGCGAAGGATCCGAATGATCTAACGGCGTTGAAGCAGATTGCGTCGATCAATCGAAACATCGGCAAGATGGACCAGGCCGAAGACTACGAGAAGAAGGTGATTGCGCTGGCGCCGAAGGATGCCGAGGCGTACTACACCATTGGCTTTGTGGACTGGACGAAGGCGTACAAAGAGGCGCGCATTATCCTTGCGGCGGACGGCCTGACGGATGACGGCCAGGGAAACGTGAAGAAGAGTAAGGGCGCTTGCCAGAAGCTTGTGGCCGCAAATACGGCACCGGTGGCCGAGGGTCTTGAATACCTGAATAAGGCCATCGCCATAGATCCAAACTACGACGCTGCTATGGAGTATTTGCAGCTCACCTACCGTCGCAAGGCGGATCTTGAGTGCGGCAATGATGCAGCGCGCAAAGAGGATCTGGCCCAGGCGGATGCGTGGACGCAGAAGGCGATGGGCGCTCGTAAGCAGAATGAGATTCAGAAGGAGAAGAAGGACGCGGGCGGCATCGAGATGAAGTAGACCGCGACGAGAGCGGCAGAGAGGCCTCCCGATTGGGAGGCCCTCTCTGTTTGGTGGGGGCGATTGCCTGTTGCAGAGAAACGTGTCGAGAGAAAGTTCGAGGCAGGGCTCCAGGGACGAAAAGATTGTTTTGTTTGTTTGGATCGGAAGCTTGTGCCGCTACAATTCTGCTCATCCAGAAAACTGCGGAATCAGGGAGTGTGCGCCATGCAAGACGTATCTACAGTTCCGATGTCGGAGGGAGTACCTCTGCCGGGGGGCGGTCTCAGCGAGGTCCAGCGCGTTGTGGACACCTTTGTGGCTCCGAGTAAGACGTTTCACGACATCCTTCGAAGCGCGAGTTGGTGGCTGCCGTTTGTGCTTCTGGTGCTGGTGACGCTGGGGACGACGGCAGTGGTCGATCGTCAGGTGGGCTTTGAGCGGGTTGCCGAGAATCAGGTTCACCAGAGCCCGAAGCAGGAGGAGCGGATGTCGGCGTTGACTCCGGAGCAGAGGGCGGCTCAAGTCCGTGGGATGGGGAAGGGCTATAAATACGCGAGTTATGGGTCGTTTGTATTCATCCTGATCTTTGTGGCGATTATGGCGTTGCTGTACTGGGCGACGTTCAACTTCGGGATGGGGGCGAGCACGACGTTTGGGCAGATGTTTGCGGTGATCATGTATGCGTCGTTGCCGAAGCTGCTGACGGGACTGCTAACGATTGTGACGGTGATGTTTGGGGGCAGTTCTGAGGCGTACGACATGAAAAATCCGGTGGGGACGAATCCGGCGTATTACATGCCGGACGCGACACCGTGGCTGAAGGCGGCGTTGGGGTTCTTCGATGTGATCGGGCTGTGGCAGCTGGTGCTGCTGGTGATTGGGACGGCGATCGTGGCGAAGGTGTCGCGGGGCAAGGCGACTGCGGTGGTTGTCGGTTGGTGGGCTGTGGGTCTGCTGGTGAGTGTCGGGATCGCCGCAGCGACGAGCTAGCGGAAGAGTTTGATCGGTTCGCGGCAGGTGTCCAACGACGAGCGACCTCACGGAGGGATGAATAACCGGTTTGGCTGAGCAACTTCGAGGCAGAGGAGACGACCTGATTCAGGTCCATCCGCGCTTCAACAACTTCTACTACTCGACCGACGAGTCGGGGGTCGCCGCCTCCGGCGTGAGAAATAGAATTCGCGCAGAACTCATCTACGTAAGCGTTGCAGGAGGCCTGAGCGGATGCGAGTGAAGGTAATAAGTGCTGCGCCCAGCAGATCAAGGCGTGCGAACATCAAAGATCAGCGTGCGCCCGCTCGTCGTCCGGATATCCGCCAGCGGCGCCTCGCAAAACTCTCCCCGCATCACCGGCGAACTGGACCCAGCCTGCGACGGCTCCTTTGCCTGGAAGCAGCCCTCCGACGGCCAGTTCTTCGGCTGCTTCCAGTCGAACCCGATGTAGTAGTCAACGTCATACGCCCGCAGCACCTCCCGCAGCGGCTCCCGTCGCCGGATGCGGTTCAGAAACGCGTCGTCCATCATCAATCCCTCGGTCTGGATCATCGGCTGCCCGTCAACATACGCCACCATGCCCGCACGGTCTCCCATCGCGTATCGCCCAGGATGCGTCTGCGCGAACGTCCTCACCTGCTCGGCCGCCTGCGCGATCTCAATCATCTGCATATCCATCCGGTAACGTGCCGACAGCAACAGCAGCACGGCCGCGACAAACACACCCGCCCCGGCCAGCATCTGCGCTCTGCTTGGCAGCTGCGCTGTCACTGCCGTGCCCACCAGCAGCAAGATCATGCTCATCGCAAACAGCAGGCTGTACTTGTACCACGCCCACAGCATCCAGTCGCTCATCCATAGCGTGATGCCCCAGTGCGCAAACGGAAACAGAAGCGCCGCCACGCAGATCACCCTCTGCTCCACCTCCAGCCGCCGCCACAACCAGGGCAGGAGGCACAAGGCCACAAAGCTCAGAGCGAACATGCCCACAACCTCGATCGACAGCGATCGCGGCAGCACATCCAACGCAAATCCATGCATCGTCTTCGTCTGCTTGGCGGCGCCGGAGATCGGCGTCAGTCGGTGAAAGAAGTGCTCGTTAACCAGGAAATACGCCGCCATCGGCGGAACGGCTCCCGCCAGGAACGCCGCCACCTTCGCCCCCGTCAGCGTCTCCCGGAACTCCCTCTGCGCCAGCACCGCGGCGACACACAGCAGCACCAGCAGCCCGGCATCGAGCCGCGAAAGCGTCAGCAGCGCCGCCACAATTCCAACGCCGGCCCATCGTCTCGGCGTCTGCTCCGCCGGCCTCCGGTCCAGAAGGAAGAGAAACAGAAATCCCAAGGGCAACGTCAGGGTCACCTCCATCTGGTGGTACAGACGGAAGAAGCTGAGGTACAGAATCGCCGCCGCAAACCCGTTTCGAAGCAGAGCTCCCTGGAAGCGCCTTCGGTACATCGCGCGCAGCGCCGTAAAGATCGTGATCGCGCTCGCCACATCCAGCACTGCAAGCACGCGATAGATCCCCCGAAGACTCGAGCTCACCGCCGTCGCCGCCCAAAGCACCAGCAGATACAGCGGATGGTACCCGTTCGTCGGCGTGCTCCCGTCAAACGTCGACCCCGCGCCCCGCACCAGATGGCGCGTCACTCCCAGGTAGTAGTACAGATCATCCTGCGCGTACGGCAGCAGGTCCCCGCCGCGCCGAAGAGGGGTCGAAAACAGCACCCCACACACTGCCACTACTAGCAACAGCGTCGCACTGTCCACCCATCGGCCCCTCGCCTCCGCGGCCGCAGCACCCTCGCCCAGCTCCGCCGCGGGTCCTGTCGCTCCTTCCAGCGCTGACATCTTGTTCTTTCCCTCTCACGTATGACACACACTGTGCTGGACGACGGCGTTTGTCGTGCTGTCAGGTCACTGTGTGGTTATGCCCTCATGTTAACCCAGTGCCTCACTCCACGCCGTGCTCGGTCCTCGGACACTCCTTTCGGCCTCACTCTGGGTGAAAACGGCTTCATATTCTGAACTTCTGTAACCGCTTCACAAGCTGGGAACCCTGGTCTTCGTATCGCGTTCCGCTATCCTAGTGTCGAGGGTCCCTAGCCCCGCACGTCTCTTCCTACAGGATGCTCACCATGAACGTGCCGGGACCCGCTGTGTACTTATTAGGTTCCATCAACTCTCCGACCCTCTCAGCACCCCAGACACAACAACCGACCGACTCCGAGACACACGGGCAGACTCTCGCCCCGGCAACGCCACCACTCGGACTCTCCGATCTCCTCTGCATGGCCACGGGCCTCGGGCTCTCTCTCGTCATCAGCTACATCTTCGGCCGTGGACGGATCCTCTGGGAGGACGAAATGCTCGGCTGGATGCTGCTCCACGATCCCTCCTGGCACCATATGCTTCAAGCCTGGAAGCTGGGCGCGGACGGCGGCGGCTTCGCCTTCTACCTCACCGGACGGCTCTGGTTCCACATCTTCGGCGCTTCCGAGATCGCCTTCCGGATGTACTCCGCAACCTGCTTCGGACTGGCCTTTATCGTCCTCTGGCTGGCGTTGCGCCGCTTCTACGGCCGTTGGACCGTCGCCTTCGCGCTGTTCAACACATGGTTCTTCAGCCCGCCCATCGTCACACACATGGGAGAGGGCCGGTTCTACGGCCTGCTTACCCTCAGCACAGCCCTCGCCGTCTGGCTCATCGTGGATCCGCTCAGCCGCCCTGGACCCACCCGCGCTTACCTTTATCCGCTCGCCTTTCTCATCAACGCCCTCCTCACCACCAGCCATCTCCTTGGCGTCGTCTACAGCGGCTTCCTTCTCTTCGCGCTCTTGGTCCTCGATTGGAGCTCCGGCCGCATCCGGCCGTTGCTCCTCCTCTCCGGAATGGCCTCATGGCTTCTTCTCATCCCGGAGCGCACCGCCATACTTGCCTCCGCACACGTCGGCCAACCCCACTTCTGGACGCCTCCGCCCACCCTTCGCCGCTTCCTCGGCGTCTACACCGCCTATAGCGTCGAGATCGCTCTCGTCCTCCTTCTGCTCACCGTCGCCTTCCTTTGGACGCGGAGACGGACCCCGTCCACCCGGTTCGCCGACCTCCGCGAAGCCTACAGCAGGCGGAAACCCGTCTGGGCCGTCACCCTCGCTCTGCTCCTCCTTCCCGCGGCCTTTCTGATGGAAGGCATCTTCGGCCCCTCCCTGTTCATCAATCGCTACCTCATGCCGGTCACCATCGCCCAGGTCTTCCTCACCGCCGAGGCCATCCGCCTCATCCGCTGGGACCTCCTCCTCCCCTCCTTCCTGACTCGGCAGCCCGCCGCTATGCGCCTCGCCCGTCCCGCCGCCGCCGCTCTCTTCAGCATGGCCCTGCTTCTCTGGGTCTTCCGGCACCTGTTCCAGATTGCCATTCCCCAGCCAAACTACACCGACGCCCTTACCGCCATGCTCCCTAGGAATCTTCCTGTCGTCCTTGAGGATGCTTCCGGCTTCACCGAGATCATCGGCCGCCAGCACGCGTCCGGCGTCCACTACACCTACCTTCTGGACTGGCCTCACGCCATCAGCCCCGATGCCCCCCTCTTCGAGGTCACCCAGTTCCACCTCATGGAGAACTGGCGACGATCCGGCTATTTTTCCGGCTCCATCATCGACCGCGACACGTTTCTTCGCGACCATCCTTGCTTCCTCCTCGTCCAGATCGAACCGTACCTCGCCACCAAGGAGCCCCTGCCCGTCGGAAACCCACTGGTGGAGCGCTTTTCACACGCCCCTGGCTTCGAGGTGAAACCCTATGCCAGACTGGAATACCAGCACGTGCGAGATTCCATTTGGATGGTCTGCCGGAGATCTTGGGACGGCGCCGATGCGCAAACAGCCGAACCGCACATTCCACCCGGCTAGGTCGCACTGCCGCCCAAACCATCCATAATGGTGCTGTGCATAATCGTGCTGTGCGTCACAATCAGGCCGCCGCACCAGCCTTGAAAGCCGCTGCCCACTGATGGAGAACCCACAACACATCCACCTTTTGCCCGACCTTCGCAACTCCGCGATAGGCCCTCGCCATTGCTTGCGCTTTGGGGGCAGCCGCTGATCACCTCGACCTCAAACAACATGATCAAGGAAGAGCACTCCCCCGCTCAACCTCCCGAGCCCCGCAGCCTGCGTCCCTTCCGTCGCTTCCTCCTCTTGCTCCTCCTGATCCCGGCTCTCGTCTACATCGCCATGTTTCCTCTCGCCATGATCCCCGCCCTCGGCTTCGATCGCTGGGGCGGAAGCAGGTGGGCCCCCGTCCTGAACTTCGGCTTCCATGCCGATCATCAAAACGCCGACGTCGTCATCTTTGGCGACTCGAGCGCGGCCGCCGGCGTCGATCCTCGTCTTGTCGACGCCGAGCTCGGCATCCGCTCCATCGTCCTCCCCAACACCCTCGGCAGCCTTCCCGTCACTGGCGACATGGCTCTCCGTCGCTACCTCGAACACAACACCCGGCCCCGCCTCATCGTCTTCTACTTCTCCCCCTGGGATCTCGACTACGATCGGCCGGGCAAAGACAAGTTCTTGTTCGAAGGCGAGCAGATGCTGCTCCGCAACGGCTCCTGGCACGATATCGCCTCCTTCGCCCGCCGGCATCCACTTGCCCTGCTCGCCTTTCCCTGGCAGGCCAACAGCATGCTCGGCGTCAAAAACGTCTGGATGACCCTCCGCACCGACCGCCAGCGCGATACCGCCCAAGCCCAAGGACATATTGACTACAATGATCCTATCGGCCCCATGCACACACCCTGCGAGATCCCCGTCGCCTACCTGAACGACCGCAGCTCGAGCTCCGTCCAGCAGGTCGTCCGCCGCTACGCCGCCCGCGACCTTCACGTCGCCGTCTACCTGGCCCCGATACCTGCCTGCAACAATGCCCGGGAGATCACATCCCGGACCTTTTCCGAGCTCGGAGCCGCACCGCCGGCCACGCTGCCCGCCACGTCCTTTGCCGCCGACGGCCTCTTCGCGCACGTTTTGCCGCCGTTTGTACCGGAGTCCTCGCGCCTCCTCGCCAGTACTCTGCGCTCCCGCCCCGAGCTCGCCCAGAAGCCCCAGCCAGCAAGCCGCTAGTCTGTCTGTCTGTCTGGCTGTCTGGGAGCGGTGGCCTTCAGGCCACTGAATCAACCTTGACGAAGAAGAGGCTTCAACCCCGGGAGCATCGCCCACCACGCACGATCGCGGAACTCACCGCTCACGTCCGCAACAGGGATCTTGTAGCAGCAAAAGGGCGCACCTGCTTCAAAGCGGGTGCGCCCTTCGACGTCCATTTCGTTGAACTACGCCGAAGCTATTGCCTCCTCCGGCTGATCGCCCTTCACCGTCACCTTCACGTGAGCCGTCACGTCCCGGTGCAGCTTCACCGGCACATGGTACTCACCCAGGCTCTTCAGTGGATCCTCGAGCGAAATCTTTCGCCGATCGATGGTGTAGCCCTGCGCCTCGAGCTGATGCGCAATATCACCCGACGTCACCGATCCGAACAGATGATCGCTCTCGCCGACCTTGCGCTCAAACACCAGCTCCACGGCCGTAAGCTGCGTCGCCAGCTGCTCCGCCTCGCCCTTCTCCTTCGCCGACTTGCGAACCGCCGAGCCCTTCATCTGTTCGATCACGGCCTTGTTCGCAGCCGTCGCCTCGATCGCCAGCTTGCCCGGAAGCAGATAGTTGCGGCCATAGCCGTCCGCAACTTTCACCACGTCGCCGCGGTTCCCGAGCTTGTTTACATCCTCTTTCAGAATCACTTCCATCACAGATCTCCAGATCCCGCGAGTCCGGCCGCCATGACCGGACCCGCCGTCAGTAAGTTAGAAGCGAGCAGCAAATGCCAGCAGAGCGATATTGCGCGACTGCTTGATCGCGAGCGAAAGCTTGCGCTGGTGCCGGGTGCACACGCCCGAAAGCCGCCGCGGCACAATTTTTCCACGCTCCGCCACAAACCCCTGCAGCAGGCGCACGTCGCGGTAGGAGATCGCGTCGATCTTCTCCGTGCAGAACTTACAGACTTTTTTGCGGCGGAAGAACTTTCGTCCGCCCGGCCCGCCCGGTCCACCGGGACGCGGTGGACGTGCCCCACCAGGTCCGCCGGGGCCCGAAGATCGCGGTCCCCCTGAAGGTGCGCTCGTCGGAGCAGACGCCGTCGTCTGCTCAGGTGCGTTGCTGCTTGTCTCGTCAGCCATCTTGTTCCTCTCGATCTACGTTGGGCCTCCGTTCGCTCCAGACACGCTTCGGTGTCTCTGAACACCCGCTGATCTCAGCGGGCAGAAGCAAACCTCGGTAATTTGTTACCTCTCACAGCAAGAGCCGAAGGCCATGCTGCGCATGTCTTGTGCATAGAGCGCGAACTTAAACCTCCGCCGGTACCGTCTCGGGCGGAGCGTCAGTCGGCACCTCGGCAACAGGAGCCGTAGCCTCCTTCGCCTCCTCGTCCTCGGCCGGAGTCTCCTCAACCTTCTCCGGAGCTGTGTCCTCAGTCGCTGCCGCAGGGGGCTGCTGTTGCACCGGTGCCGGAATCGCGCTGCGCTTGACCTTGGTGTCGCGAATCGCCTTCACCTTTGCCAGCCGCTTCTCTTCCTCGTCCATGCGCACCGTGATGAACTTGATTACCGGCTCTGATACCCGCAGCCTGCGCTCGATCTCCGCGATGAGCGACCCAGCCGCCGCAATCGTCAGCAGCACATAAAAGCCGTCGTTAAACTTGCGGACCGTATAGGCCAACCGCCTCCGGCCCATCTTCTCGACGGCCGTCACCTCGCCGCCGCCGCTGGTTACATTTGCTGAAAATCCTTCGATCAGCTTGTCAAGATCGGCCTCTTCCACATCCGGCCGAACGATAAACATTACTTCATAGGTACGATTCATCTGCTCTGCTTCTTTCTGCGAAGTTCTGCTTCGCACCGTTCCGGCGTATTTTCTGCCGGCCCGGTCTGGAATCTACGGCGTTCAACCTCTTACCGCAACTGCACCACACTTGTTACAAATCCTTCTCGCCCGGCTTTGACTTCTGGTTGAACTCGGTCATTGCCGGCCCAACTCCCTTCGTCAACACCGCCTCAACCGCGCTCCTCGCCCGGTCAAGCATCACGTCCATCACTGCGAGCTCCTGTTTCCGCATCGGCGTCAGTAGATAGTCCCTGCCTCCCGCCTTGATCTCGCGTCCGTCTGCCAGCGCCGGCTTCCCGACGCCGATCCGGATCCGAATCCACACCTCCGTTCCAAGCGCACCGGAGATCGACTTCACTCCGTTGTGCCCGTTCGCTGACCCGCGCTCCTTGATGCGAAGCTCGCCCAGCGGAAACGCCAGCTCGTCATACAGCACGATCAAGTCGTCCGAAGGAATGGCAATCTCCAACTCCCGAACCAGCGCGGCCACCGAAAGCCCGCTCAGGTTCATAAACGTCTCCGGCTTCGCCAGCAGGACATCCTGTCCCGCCACCTTCGCCCTCGCCGTCAAAGCCCGTCCCCACCGGTTCACCAGCACCACACCGCAACCCTCTGCGATACGGTCGATCGCCAGAAACCCGGCATTGTGCGGCGTGAACTGGTACTCGATACCAGGATTGCCCAGACCGACCACCAGCTTCACGCCGCTCTTCCTTCCTCAACAAAGCCCGGACTACTTCTTCGTGCCCTTTGCATCGGCAGCCGGAGCAGCAGCCTCGTCCGTCTTACCCTTCTTGGCAACCTCAGGCTCGGCCGGTGCCGCAGCGGCCGCAGCATCGGCAACATCCTCTGCTGTCTCCTTCACGATCGTCACGTGCGCGACCAACGCGTCCTCTTCGCCCAGAAACTTCAACTTGCCCGAGTGCGGCAGATCCGAGATGTGAATCGCCTGGTTCAGCTCCAGGTTTGAAACATCCGCGTCGATGTGGCTCGGGATGTCGCTCGGCAGGCACTCCACCTCAACCTCACGCAGCACATGATCCAGAATGCCGCCTTGCGTCTTCACGCCCACCGGCACGCCGACCAACTGCACCGGCACCGACACCCGCATCGCCCGGTCCATCGCGATACGCTTCATGTCGATATGGAGCAACTTGCCCTTGATCGGCTCGTTCTGCCAGTCCACAATCATTGCCTTCGCCGCCGCTCCACCCTCGATCTGAAGATCGAAGATCGTATTATGACCAGAATCCGAATGCAGAATCTTAGTAATCGCCTTCGGATCCACCGTCACCGCAACCGCGGCCTGCCCGGCGCCATACACCACCGCCGGGATCAGACCCGCAACTCGCACACGACGCGCATGATTCTTATTGAACTTGCCCTCGCGGGGCGTTGCCACAATCGCTTCCACTGTTCCTGCTGCCATGTCCTTCATCCTTTTCGGGCACGGGGTTGAGCCCCGCTCCGTTCACGGCCCGAAAGCCGCTTAAATCTGCATCTACAACTTACAACTAAGATCTGGCCCCTAGTTGAATAGCGTACTCACGCTGGTCTCCATATGGATACTCTCGATGGCCCGGCCCAGAAGCCCCGCAATCGAAAGCACCTTGATCTTCTCGACTCCCTTCGCCTCTTCGCGCAGCGGAATCGTGTTCGTCACGACGAGCTCCGTCAGCCTCGACGCCGCGATGCGCTCCACCGCTGGCCCACTGAGCACAGCATGCGAAGCGCACGCATAAACCTCCTTCGCGCCCTCGGCCAGCAGCGCGTCTACCGTCTTCACCAGCGTCCCCGCGGTGTCGATGATGTCGTCGAGGATCAGGCAGGTTCGCCCCCTCACATCGCCGATCACGTTCATCACCTCGGTCACGTTGATGTCCGTCCTCCGCTTGTCGACGATCGCCAGTGGAACGTCGAGCTTCTTTGCAAAAAACCTCGCCCGCTCCACACCGCCCGCATCCGGTGAAACCACCGTCAAATTCGGCAGGTTCAAATCACGGAAGTACGTCACCAGCACCGGACTCGCGAACAGATGATCCACAGGGATGTTGAAGAACCCCTGTATCTGCGCCGCATGGAGATCGACCAGGAGAGCTCGGTTCGCTCCCGCCGTCGTCAACAGATCCGCCACCAGCTTCGAGCTGATCGCCACGCGCGGACGGTCTTTTCTGTCCTGCCGCGCGTAGCCGTAGTACGGAACCACAACCGTGATGCGACCCGCGGATGCCCGCTTCAGCGCATCGATCATGATCAACAACTCAACCAGGTGCTGGTCCACGGGAAAGCACGTGGGCTGCACCACAAACACATCCGCTCCGCGTACGTTCTCGAGCAGCTGAAAATAAATCTCACCGTCCGAAAACTTCTGCATCCGCGTCTCGCCCATCGGCACGCCGACGAACTTGCAGATCTCCTCTGCCAACGGCCGGTTTGCCGTTCCGCAGAAGATCTTGAAGCGCTTGTCTTCACTCAAACGGCCGGAGCGCTTCCTTTCCGGCGCCGTCTTCGCCGGCTGGCCGTTCGTCGGCACCCCCGGCGCCTGGCCTCCGGGCATCTGGCCGCCATTTGTTTGGCCAGTGCCTTGGGCCGCCTGCGCCGGCTGATGCCCTGTTCGCTCGTCAACCTGTGCCGAGTCTTGCCTGTCTTCTGAATCTGAACTTCGGGAAAGAACTGCAGTCGTGTCTTGTTTACTCACGTCTTGAAACCCTCCAGGCTGGTTGACCTTGGGAATCCATACTGCTGTCTTGCCGAGACCTTGTTGCGGCCCCGTTTACCTCAACTGCATCATTCCTTGTTGCGAAAATCTGCACTTCTCAAAGTAAATCGACTTCGTTCCTTCAAACTTCCTACCCGGTCGCGCTGGTTCCGCGCCTAGCAACAAATCCATCTCCGCGGCACGTTGCTGCCGCTAAAGATCCTACGTTCCCGGCCGCGCTCAGCGGCCGTTTCCTGCACTCGCGGCGATTCGACGTTGTGGTTGGGCGACTAGGATTCGAACCTAGACAAAGTGCGTCAAAGGCACTTGACCTACCATTAGTCGATCGCCCAGTAAGCCCGGCGACGCTTGCTTGAAAGAGGGAACCTCCCTCCTTCTGTATCGGCGCACACCGCAATAGCTTTAGCCTACATCAGCCATCAGCGAACATCCGCGCCCAATACTCCGCTCGGCCTAGGGTCTCCGTCAGGATCGCCTCGGTCCCCGAACTCTGGACACGCTGTTGAGCCGCTCGCGCATCCTCTGCAGACCGATACAGTCCAAAGAGCGCCGAACCGGAGCCCGAGAGAGCCGCATACAGCGCAGGCTCACCCGAATCTTCACCCATCAAGTAACGCTTGGTTTCACGCAGGGAGGAATGATACGGAAAGACGACCTCTTCAAAGTCGTTTTCAATCCCGGTGCGGACAAGCGCGAGAAGGATGTTCTCCGCCAGATCGTCGCGTGCGCCCCTCCCGTCTTCACCGGAGGACCCCGTAGGGCCATAGCCACCAACGATACCGAAAGTGCCCGGCTTCGCTCCCCACCTTGCAGCAAGCGCAAAGGCAGAAGAGTAAGCGAGACTCAACTCATTCAGTCTATCGGGAGCGGCGCCAAACGTCAACTCGGCCTCCCTTTCAGAGCCCGACCGCGCCTCCCCCGCCCAGCTACGCACGCCTCCACCCTCCAAACCAGTCTCCGCAAACCCCGGCGCCGCCCCCGCCGCCCCTCTTGCATCCCACTCGCGAAACGCCAGCGGCGTCGGCATCCCCATCGCCGGCACCGCCACCACACACGGCACCCCCCGCCCATCGCCTAACGTCACGTCCGGCAGCGGAGCCACCAGCTCACCCCGCCCCGTTCCCAACACCGCCCCACCCACCAAAAACAGCGGCACATCCGACCCAACCTCTGCCGCCAGCCGCAGACGCTCCGGCCCGCTCAGCTGCCGTCCCGGCACCGCCCAACCCGCTATCTCCCGCTCCAACCCGATCAGCGCCGCCGCCGCATTCGCACTTCCGGCCCCCATCCCCCCCTGGATTGGCAGCCGCTTCTCGATATGCACCTCCACCACAGCCTTCACGGCTATCGCCCGAAGCGTCCGCTCCACCATCTGCCACGCCGTATTCCGCCCATCCACCGGAACCCGCGGATGATCCGTCGTCAACGAGATCTTCGTCTCCCCCGACCTCCGCGCCGACACCGTCACCACATCATGCAAAGCGAGCGTCTGGTACACCGTCGCCAGCTCATGAAATCCATCCGCCCGCACCCGCCCGATCCGCAAGCCAAGATTCACCTTTGAAAACGATCGAACCCGTGTCGCCATGATTCAGTGTAATGTTCGATCCGCCGCGTCGCTCCTGCTCTACTCTCCAGATCGCACCGACAGCGAGACCTGGATCCTGTTCTTCGACGTGAGGTCGTCCGAGCTGAACAGCTCCTTCTGCTCACCGATGTTCATCTGCTCACTTCCTGACCATTTGTTGTCTCGAATGATAGGGTGGCCACCCTGCAATGCCTGATCGAAGCTGCTCACATCCGCGTCGATATTCAGCCGGATACGGTTAGGCGAAATCCATTGAATACCACGCACATCGAAGTTCACTCCCACATCGACGTAGGTGAATTGAGTACTGACCCCGACTTGGACGGCCGACGCACTTCCCGTGGTGACCGGAATCTTTGCCCCCGTGCGGATTTGTGCATATCCATTGCCCTCACTAGCCGGGCGCGCACCGACCAATGCCGCGTACTCCCGAATATTCAGCACCTTTCCTCGCTCATCCAGCTCTCGTACGGTAAGTACCAGCCGCAGGCGCGACTCGCTGGTAACGGGCCGCGCCTCCGCCTCTGGTCCGTAAATTTCCTTCGTCCCCTTGGCCGTCTGCGCCCACATCAATCCCGTTGACAGCATCATCGCCACTGCCAAAACCATCTGTCGTCTCATCGCCCGTCTCCCTTCACTTCACTCATCTCCGTGCCTCGCAGAAGCGGTATCTGAATTGCCGCAATCCTGATCGGCTCCGATTGTGATCGCTGTAACTCGCCAAGCGCCTCAACCGTCTCGGGGGGAGCTTCTCCTACCCCGACAACGGAAGGTCCTCCAGCGAACCACCCCACGAGCGGTCCTCGCTGCACAAACGCTGGAAACGTTTCTAGCTTCGGCGTATCGTTTGTTAACCGCGCAGCATGGACGTGCTCCCGTCGCCTCCGTCCGGACCGGCTATCTTCCGACGTCCTTACCTTCGTACGAGCCGTTGCTCCGGGTCCCATACGTTCTGCCGGACCGTCTTCGGTCACCGGTGCCATCTCGCTCCAACCGTGCACATCGCTTCTCTTGGGAAAGGAGGTTCGTAAAGCCATCTCTTGGGGTGCTTTCGCGACTTGCCGCAGATAGTCCTGGACCATCAACAGCAGACCGGCGCACGCAGCCATCGGAATCAAGGCAAACGCTAACCTTCGCCAAGTCAAAGTCCTTCTCACCGCGGCGCGCTCCGATCCTATCTGAGCCAACACACGCGTCTCCAACCCGCCGCGAGGCTCAGGTTCAGCGAGCTCCCGCAACACACCATCCAGCAACTCATCAAATTCGCTCATCCTCGCCTCCCAAGCCCCGTAAGCCGCTTCCGCAACTCCGACTTCGCCCGCATCACGCGCGTTCGCACCGTTCCTTCCGGAATCCCCAGCACCACACCCACCTCTGCCGACGTCATCTCCTCAATCGCGCTCAGCACCAGCGGCCTGCGCAACTGTTCCGGCAACCCGTCAATCAGCCGCCGAAGCTCCGCCCGCTCCCCCTCTCGCACACTCACCGCCTCCACCGACTCCGCACCCGAGCCGATCTCCCGCTCTGACCCATCCTCCATCCGCAACGAATCCGTCTCCGTCCGCTTCGCTCCGGCGACCCGATCCAGCGCGCATCGCCATACTACCTTCGCGACAAACGCTCGCTCCTCGCGCATCCCCAGCCACCCACCCGTCCGGTACAGCTTCAAGAACGCCTCTTGCACTGCATCCTCCGCATCCGCCTCGTTCCGAACCACAGACATCGCCACCCGGAACATCAGCCGCGCCTGCCGCTCCACCAGCCCCGCAAACTCCGTATCCCGCTCGGCACTCGGCTCCACACGCACCCGATCCGTACCCCTTGCCAGCAGACCCGTATTCGCCGTGATCTCCATCCGCCGTCGCGCCCTTCCCTAGCCTGCACACCCCTCAAGACCGCCCCGCCCCAGCGTCCGTTCAAGTTTATTCTTCGCTGCACGCGGCCGCCATCAGCGCATCCAACCAGCGCAGGCACCGAAACGACCCCACCCCGGACACCCCACAACTGACAAGGAGTCTCCCCTGCCAACTCCCGATCCCTTCCACCTCCAGCGATTCCTCGACGCCCAAGCCTCCACCTACCAGCAGGTCCACGCCGAGCTCGCCGCCGGCCAAAAGCGCACCCACTGGATGTGGTTCATCTTCCCCCAGATCCAGGGCCTCGGCTCCTCCTCTATGGCCCAGCGCTTCGCCATCACCGACCTCGCCGAAGCCCGCGCCTACCTCGCCCACCCCACCCTCGGCCCGCGCCTCCGCGACTGTACCGCTCTTGTCAACGCCATCCAGGATCGTTCGATCGAACAGATCTTCGGCTACCCCGACGACCTCAAATTCCACTCCTCTACCACCCTGTTCGCCCAGGCCGCCACACCCGAAGCCGACGATGTCTTCACCACGGCACTCCAGAAACGCTTCGCCGGCAAGCCTGATCCCGCTACTCTCGGCCGCCTCTAATGCAGCGCAATCCACCCACCGGATCCCGCAACGTAAGCGCTACCGCTTGCCCCAGTGCGCCGACCGGACCGAATTGGCAGCTCGGAATGAAGCAAGAAGCAGAGGTTTATCCCAAGGACGTACAACAGCAGCCAGCTAGCCGCGAGACCATCCTCCCGCCGCGTATCCCATCTCCGCCTCTCCCATGCCCCGTCACCGGTCGTCCTCCTGTATCCTCACCAAACCCACTCCACTCAGGAGCCCAGCCTTGCCTTTCCGCACTTCCCGCGCCGCCGCCGCTGCCGCTATTCTTTCCACCTCCTTCGCCGTCGCCCAGCAGCCCTCGCTCGCGCCCGTCCGCGCCCGCCACGCCATGGTCGTCACCATCCACCATGACGCCTCGGACGCCGGCGTCGAGGTTCTCAAGCACGGCGGTAATGCCGTCGACGCTGCCGTCGCAGTAGGCTTCGCGCTCGCCGTCGTCTACCCGCAGGCCGGCAACCTCGGCGGCGGCGGCTTCATGCTGATTCGTAACCGCCACGGCCACAAATGGGAGAACCACTTCCTCGACTATCGTGAAAAGGCCCCCGGCGCCGCCACCCGCGACATGTACCTCGACCAGGACAAGAACGTCATCCCGGGACTCTCCCTCATCGGCTACAAGGCCTCCGGCGTCCCCGGCACCGTCGCCGGTCTTGTCTACGCGCAGAAGCACTTCGGCAAACTCTCCCTCGCCAAAGACATGAGCCCCGCTATCCGCCTCGCCACCGAGGGCTATGTTCTCTCCGCCGAAGAGGCCCACAACCTCGAGTCGACCGGCCTTACCCGCTTTCCCGAGTCCGCCCACATCTTCCAGCGCGACGGCCACTTCTACCAGGCTGGCGACCGCTTCCAGCAGCCCGTCCTCGCCGCCACCCTCCGCCGCATCGCCGCCAACCCCGACGATTTCTACCGCGGCGACATGGCCCGCACCATCGCCTCCGAGATGGCGAAAGGCGGCGGCCTCATCACCACCACCGACCTCGCCAGCTACGAGGTCAAAGACCGCCCTCCCATCGTTGGTAACTACCACGGTTACGAAATCATCACCTCCCCGCCGCCCTCTTCCGGCGGCATTGTCCTCGTTGAAATATTAAATATCCTCTCCAGTTACAATCTTGCAAAGCTCGGCCCAAGCGGAGCTGCCAGCCCGGACCGTTCCACTCCACAGGTCCACACCATCACCGAAGCTTTTCGCCGCGCCTACATGGACCGCGCCGACTACCTCGGCGACCCCGACTTTACCCCCATCCCCACCCAGCAGCTCCTGAACCCCGCCTACGCCACCGCCTGGCGCGCCTCCATCCAGCCCGATCAGCCCACACCCTCCGCCGACCTCAAGCGCCCAACCGGCTTCCTCCCCCCGCCGCCCCAGCTCGCGCCCGACACCCACGAGTCCACCCAGACCACCCACTTCTCGGTCGTCGACAAACACGGCAACGCCGTCGCCAACACCTACACCTTAAACGGCACCTTCGGCTCCGGCGTCACCATCGGACCGCTCGGCTTCCTCATGAACAACGAGATGGACGACTTCGCCTCCAAGCAAGGCGTCCCCAACGTCTACGGTCTCATCCAGGGCCCGGCCAACGCCATTGCGCCAGGAAAACGCCCGCTCTCCGCCATGACTCCCACCATTGTCCTCACCGAGCCTCACGGCCGCCACCCCGGCAAGCTCCGCCTGGTCCTCGGAACCCCCGGCGGCTCCACCATCATCACCACCGTCGCCAACGACCTCATCTCCGTCGTCGATAACGGCCTCAATATCCAGCAGGCCGCCGATGCCCCCCGCTTCCACCACCAGTACCTCCCTGACCGCCTCGACCTCGAGCGCACCTTCCCCGACGACGTCGCCCAACAACTCGCCGCGATGGGTTATCGCACCAACCGCCAAATGGCCGCCGACGAACACTCCCCCGGCACCTGGGGCGACAACGAGCTTATCGCCGTCGACCCCAAAACCCACGATCTCCTCGGCGGACACGACTCCCGCCGCTCCTACGGCAAGGCCGCCGGCTACTGACGTCGCCCCTCTCAGGCAAGCTTCGAAGATGACACAACCACCAGCCCCCATAGCCGATCCACCACCCCTCCCGCGGCACAGCCCCATCCTTATCGGCACCGCCGGCTGGTCGATCCCGCGAGCCTCCGCCGAAGCCTTTCCTGGCCCCGGCTCCCACCTCGACCGCTACGCCCGCATCCTGCCCTGCGCCGAGATCAACGCCACCTTCTACCGTTCCCCTCGAAGCACAACGTACCAACGCTGGACAGCCACCGTTCCCGAAGACTTCCGCTTCTCCGTCAAAGCTCCCAAAGCCATTACTCACGAAGCCGCCCTCGCTTGCAGCCCCCTTCAACTCCGCACGTTTCTCGACGAGGTCAGCCAACTCGGCACCAGGCTCGGCCCCATCCTCTTCCAGCTGCCCCCAAAACTCGCCTTCGACTCCACCCTTGCCGCTACTTTCTTCCACCACCTTCGCGATCTCTACAGCGGTCCCGCAGTCCTCGAACCCCGCCATCTCTCCTGGTTCAGCGCGGAAGCGGATCTACTCCTGAAGCAGTTACAGATCTCGCGCGTAGCCGCTGACCCGGCTCTGACACCTTCCGCAGCCAGTCCCGGAGGCTCACGCGATCTGCTCTACTTCCGCCTCCACGGCTCACCGCGCACCTACTACTCCTTCTATTCACCCGCATGGATCGAAGACCTCGCCAAGACTCTAGCCGGCCAACACACCTCCGAGACCTGGTGCATCTTCGACAACACCGCTTCAGGCGCCGCAGCCGGCAACGCCTTCTACCTCCGCCAAACCCTGTCGCACCGAAACGAAACGTAAACCGCGAAAGCCAGCCACCCGCGCGCCGCCTTCCGCAACGGCCAATATAGGGGTCCTTCGCTTCGTTCAGGATGACGGCGAAGAACAAACACGGAAAGAGCAATGATCAATGTCAAGAGCAATGATAAATACCGGGATTCTTCCGCTGTGCTGAGGATGACCACGTGGGTTGGTGGTGAGAGGTTGCGAGTGGGGCGCATACAATCTTTGCATGCCAGTTTCTGCTGAGGGGATGCGGGTGGTGCATGCGGTTTGTTCGCATGATTGCCCGGACTCGTGCGGTGTTTTGGTGACGGTGGATGAGGTTTCGGGACGGGCGTTGAAGGTGCAGGGGGATCCGTCGCATCCGGTGACGCGAGGGTTTCTGTGCGGCAAGGTGGCGAAGTATCTGGACCGGGTGTATTCGCCGGAGCGGCTGCTGTATCCGATGCGGCGGAGAAAAGGGGTCCCGAAGGGACCGCTTGTGAAGGGGCGGGAGGAGGAGGCATTTGAGCGGATTTCGTGGGACGAGGCGCTGGGAGAGATTGCGGCTCGGCTGACGGCGGCTGCGCGGGAGTTTGGGCCGGAGAGTGTGCTGCCGTACAGCTATGCGGGGACCATTGGGCAGCTAGGGTATGGGTCGATGGACCGGCGGTTTTTCCATCGGATGGGGGCTTCGCAGCTGGACCGGACGATCTGTTCGACGGCGGGCGGAGCGGCGCTGACGAGTGTGTACGGGGTGAAGCTGGGAACGGCTCCGGAGGACTTTGCGCGGGCGGGGATGGTGATTGCTTGGGGCGCGAATGTGCATGGGAACAATGTGCATCTTTGGCCGTTTATCGAGGAGGCTCGGCGGGCGGGGGCGAGGTTGGTGGTGATCGATCCGTATCGGACGCGGACGGCGGCTCTGGCGGATGAGCACCTTGTGATTCGGCCGGGGACGGATGGTCTGCTGGCATTGGGGATGATGCATGTGATCTTTCGGGATGGGTTGGAGGACCGGGAGTATCTTTCGGAGTGCACGGTGGGTGCGGCGGAGTTGCGGGCGCATGTGCTGCGGGCGGAGCATCTGCCGGAGCGGGTGAGTGCGGTGACGGGTGTGGCGGCGGAGGTGGTGGAGCGGCTGGCTCAGGAGTATGCGACCTGCCAGAAGAGGACGGGGAGGCCAGCGGTGGTTCGGCTGAACTATGGGATTCAGAGGGCCGAAAATGGGGGGACGGCGGCTCGGGCGGTTTGTATGCTGCCGCTGGTAACGGGGGCCTGGAGGTATCGCGGGGGTGGGCTGCAGCTTTCGACGAGTGGTGCGTTTCCCTGGAACAAGGCGGGGCTGGAGTTGCCGGAGTTGATGAAGGCTAGTCCGCTGGGGCGTGGGGGGCGGGTGGTGAATATGAGCTGTTTGGGGTGGGTTTTGACGGGGTTGGGTGTGGAACCTACTCATGATGATGAGACCGTCATGAATGGGGCACCCGGTTCTGAGGTGGGGCTGAGGTCCTCGGTAGAGAAGCGGGTCTTTCGCTCTGCTCAGGATGACAAGGCAGGGAGTTCGGTTCGCGCTGCTCAGGATGACAACAAAGAGATTGCTGGCGCGTTGGATGCCGGGAAAGGGGGACCGCCGGTGAAGGCTTTGTTTGTGTATAACTCGAATCCGGCGGCGGTGGCTCCGAACTCAAATGAGGTGCTGCGTGGGTTGCGGCGCGAGGATTTGTTTGTGGTGGTGCATGAGCAGTTCTTTACGGATACGACGGACTATGCGGATGTGGTGCTGCCGGCGCCAACGTTTCTGGAGGTGAAGGATGTGCAGGGCGCGTATGGGCATTTGTACGCGCAGGTGTCGGAGCGGGCGATTGCGCCGCTGGGGGAGGCGCGGAGTAATGTGCGGATGTTTGGGGAGCTGGCGCGGCGAATGGGGTTTACCGAGGCGTGCTTTGCGGATGACGAGGATGCGTTGATCGAGCAGGCGCTGCGGACGGATCATCCGTGGTTCGCGGGTGTGACGCGGGAGCGGATGGAGCGGGAGGGGCAGGTGCGGTTGGAGCTGCCCGTGAATGAGAGCGGAGAGGTGCTGCCGTTCTCGACGGCGGATTGGTTTGGGACGGCGAGTGGGAAGGGCGAGTTGGTGCCGGTGCCGGTGTATGTGTCGAGCTCGGAGGCTCCGGGTGGTGTGGATGAGCGGGCGGCTTATCCGCTGCAGTTTTTGCCGCGGAAGGCGGACAACTATATGAACTCGACGTTTGCGAATATCCCGGTGCATCAGCGGATGGAGTCACGGACGGCGGGGGTGCTTGAGATCAGCGCGGGGGATGCGCGGACGCGGGGGATCGCGACGGGCGACGTGGTGGAGGTTTGGAATGGGCGCGGGCGGATCGAGTTGACGGCGCGTGTGGATGGCGTGGTGGGCGCGGGCGTGGTGGCGGCTCGGCTGGACTGGGCGAAGTTGTCGGCGGGTGGGGCGAATGTGAATGCGCTGACAAGTGAGCGGGTGACTGATATCGGGGGTGGGGCTACGTTTTATTCGACGATGTGCGAGGTGCGGCGGATGGAGGTTGCTGGTGGATGAGCTTGGAGTGGAGGGGCTGCTGCCCGGGCTTGCGGAGATGGAGCGTGCGGCTCGGCTGGTGTATGGGTGGATGACGGCGACGCCGCAGTACACGTGGCCGCAGGTGAATGCGCGGGCGGGTGCGGAGGTTTGGGTGAAGCATGAGAACCATACGCCGGTGGGGGCGTTCAAGGTGCGCGGTGGGCTGGTGTATATGGACTGGCTGCGGCGGGAGCGGCCGGAGGTAGGGACGGTGGTGTCGGCGACGCGCGGGAATCACGGGCAGTCGGTGGCGTATGCGGCGGCGCGGTTCGGGCAGCGGGCAGTAGTGGTGGTGCCGCGTGGGAACAGCGTGGAGAAGAACGCGGCGATGCGGGCGCTGGGGGCGGAGCTGGTGGAGTTTGGGGAGGACTTCCAGGCGGCGAGCGAGCATGCGGTTGCGCTGGCTGAGGAGCATGGGTGGCACCGGATTCCGAGTTTTGATCTGCGGCTGGTGTGCGGTGTGGCGACGTATGCGCTTGAGTTCTTTCGCGGGGCTCCGGAGATGGAGCGGGTGTATGTGCCGATCGGGATAGGTTCGGGAGTGTGCGGGATGATTGCGGCGCGGGATGCGCTGGGGCTCGGGACAAAGATTGTGGGTGTGGTGTCGAGTGGGGCGCCGGCTATGGCGCGGTCGTTTGCGGTGGGCGAGGTGGTGGAGGTGGAGGCGCGGACGCGAATTGCCGATGGCGTGGCGTGCCGGCTGCCGGACGCGACGGCTCTCGGGATTGTGCGCGAGGGTGTGGAGCGCGTGATGGAGGTGAGCGATGACGAGGTGGAGGAGGCGATGCGGCTGCTGTTTGCAGCGACGCACAATGCGGCTGAGGGCGCGGGGGCGATTGGTTTGGCGGCGCTGCTGAAGGACGAGCGACGAGGTGCGGGGCGGGTGGGGACGGTGTTGTGCGGCGGCAATGTGGATAGCGATGTGTTTGGGCGGGTGCTGCTGGGCGAGGGGAGTTGATGGCGAGGCTTTCGTTTGTGAGTGGAGGTTTGGTTTGGCTCTTGGTGGTAGGGGATTTCAGAGTAGAGAAGCAGGTCCCTTCGCTGCGCTGCGGGATGACAACCAAAAAGAACTACGGCGGGGAAGGGCGACGGCAACGGCAACGGATAACTGCAGCGCAATGCAACGGCAAGCGGAAGTACAAAGGCAAATGCAACGGCAAGAGCAAATGCAACGGCCAATACAGGGGTGCGTCGCGTCGCA
>JAABUX010001435.1_pt1 | contig 36202 bp, 33 predicted proteins | sample 5561851 | NCBI WGS metagenome assembly JAABUX01 (sample SAMN10711883, study PRJNA513361) | rock metagenome | isolation source: Antarctica rocks | place: Antarctica: Victoria Land, Richard Nunatak red sandstone | collected 2016-01-03
ACGAACTGGCCAGCCTGGCGGCCGGCGTGCGCCCGCGCCTGGTGGCGCTGGTGCACGGGGAGGATGGCGCGCGCGCGGCCCTGCTCGAGCGGCTCGTCGCGGCGGGCCATACCTGCGTCGCGCCCCACAACGGAGACACGCTGTCGCTGCCGACCCCAGGCGGGTCCGGTGCCGGCGCGGCCATGCCGTCGGCACGGATCACGGCCGAGCGGCTGGCCACGGTGATACACAGCGCGCCGCGGCGACGCTGGACGTCGTTTGAGCTGGCGGGGCGCCTGGACGGCATGGTGCGGCCGGAACGGCTGGCCGTGGTGCGGGAGATCTTGCAATCCGATCCCCGCTTCGTGGCGGGCGCCGAGCGGCCCGACGCCTACCGTCTGGTCGGTGAGGGCCAGCTAGCCCCCGACGAAGTGCAGGCCTGCGTCACGGCCCTGATCGGCGAGGCGCCCCTGACGCCGCTGATCCGGGTCAGCGCCTATCCCCTGGAGGGGCGCGCCGAGACGCGCTTTGCCTTCCCGCGCGTGGCCGAGCGACTGTACGGCGAGGCCCTGGAGAGGCTGGCCCGCGAGACCGGATGGCGCATCGAGATTCGCCCAACCCCGGACCAGGGCGCCGTGCAAGAGGCCGCCCTGCGCTGCCTGCCGCCGGGACTCTCGGGCCAGGGGACGGCCAGCCTGTACCTCGACCAGGGCCGCGTGGCGATGGCCGCCACGGGGCAGGCCTCACAGGAGGAGGTGGCTGCGGCCGGCGCGCGCTTCAAGGAGGAGACGGGCTACGACCTGGAGATCCAGACGGAGGCCGCGACCACGGTGAGCCTCGCGTCGATGGACACGGCGGCCGGGATCGCCAACGCGCTCGAGGGCGCCAACGCGAAAAGCCGCCTCTCGGAACTGGCCCAGGCGCTACGCTGGCCGCTCCCGCGCTACCACGCGACGCAACACGGTGAGCCGCACCGTCCGACGTTCCAGGCCGTGGCCACGCTGGTCGTCGACGGCGCCGAGGTGTCGTCCGCGCCCGTGGAGGGCGCCAGCAAGAAAGAGGCGGAGCAGCGGGCAGCCCAGGCCCTGCTGGCTCTGCTGGCCCGCGAGGGCCTCATCTCGTCCCCATGAGTAGCCATCGCCGACAATATACAGTACACTCTGGGCACGCCCACATCATAACGGATGCGCGTGGTACGCATCGGGGGCGTCAAGGAGAAAGAACCGCATGAGATACGTCCGTCGCCCGCGCGCCGCCTCGGTCATCGGTATCGTCGGTCTAGCCCTCGTTAGTGGTCCGGCCGCGCCAGCTGGCGCCAACGCCAGCAGCGCGATCTACGTCGTCCGGCCCAATGATACGCTCTCCGGCATCGCCGTGTCTTTCCATACCACGGTCGCCCGCTTGCTGATCGCCAACCACCTGCGCAGCGCCGACCGCATCGTGGTGGGCGAGGTGCTGGTGATCCCTGATCGCCAGGTCCCCACGCCGCCGGCGGTCGGACCGGCGCCGGGGTCGGGTCGCGGCGTGGCGACGGTCGCCGCGACCGTCTACGTGGTGCGGCCGGGCGACTCGTTGTCCGTGCTGGCTCAGCGCTTCAACGTCCCGCTCGACCGGTTGGCCAGCGCCAACGGTCTCTCCCCGGCAGCCTTTCTGCGCATCGGCCAGCGGCTGATCGTGCCCACCTCCAGAAGCACGGTAGTGGTCGTGCGGACACAGGCGCCGATGCCGACGCCGGCCCCGGCGATCACGGACGGAACGTCCATCGCCGCCATCCTGACGACGCAGGCGCAGGCCGCCGGGGTGGCCCCGTCGCTGCTCAAGGCGGTCGCGTGGCAGGAGAGCGGGTGGCAGATGATCGTGGCGAACGACGGCGGGATCGGGGTAATGCAGCTAATGCCGGGCACGGTCGACTGGATCGATGCGACCTTGCTGGGACGGCGCATCGACCCCTACAACCCGACCGACAACGTGCATGCTGGCGCGGCCCTGCTACGCTACTACCTCGACCTGCTCGGCAACGAGCGTCTGGCCGTTGCCGCCTACCACCAGGGTCTGCACGGCGTCCAGACGCAGGGCGTCTCGGCCGAAGCCGCCCACTACGTCGCCAACGTCATGGCCTTGCAGCAACGCTTCGGCGGGTAGCGAACGTCCTTCCGCCGCGGGGAGTACGTTACTCTTCCCGCCAGGCGGAACCGCGTGGCCGAACCGGCGCCGCGCGCCGTTCGTCACACGGTACGGTACGCGGCGACAGAGCCTACAGCATGTCGTCCAACGACCAGTGGTTGTTCCAGCGCGCGTCGATCTCATCGCGGACGCGCTGGTAGCGAATGTCGGTGGAGAGGCGGATGCGTCGCCGCGGGTCGACGTTCATTGTCGACGCATGCACCATGTAGGGGCTATGCACGACCATATCGCCGGCCTCGTAGTCGGCCACCAGCCAGCGCGCGTCCAGGTCGTCGGCCATCGAGGCGAGATCGTTGGAAAGCCAGCCCGTCTTCATGTTCTTGTTGTAGGCGCTGATGCGCTCCTCGGGATGGAGGTCGCGGTTGCGGGCGGCGAACTCCGCTTCTTTGCTCCGGCCCCATGCATCCGAGCCCTCCAGATAGACCAGCCCCCCACGCTCGATGGGGACATCGCCGATGGGTATCCAGCTGGTGCAGATGCGATCAGTTCCACCGCGCAGGTAGATCAGATCATAGTGCGCGCCCGTAGACTGGCGGTCGCCCGGCTTGCCGTGACGGATGAGCTTGCGCTTGTGCAGATACGGCGCCCCGTCGAAGAACATCTCGTAGAAGCGCCGGATGGGCGCCATCAGACAGAAGGCCTCATACTCAGCCCAGCGCACGATCTCGGCGGTCACCTTGTGGGAGAGGCCGGGATCGACCGGCGCCTCCGCGTCGTCGTAGATACCGTCGACCGGATCGGTTCCAGGTGCGATCAGGGGGACGCCGGCCTCGGTATAGGCCGCGAAGTAGCGACGGCGAAACGCCAGGACCTCGCGCGGATCGAGGACGCCCTTGAGCCAGAGATACCCCTGCGCGGCATACTGTTCGCGCACGTCGGCGAGCGGGCGCGTGGGATCGGTTGGCGCCAGCCGGCCAAGCCGGTCGGGACCCGTGGACAAAGGGAAGCCGTTGCTGGTCAAGGCGATGTCGGGAAGCATTGCGGCCATCTGTCCTCCTTCGCGATCCGGGAGCGATCGCCGCTCCGCGGATACCGTGCTCTCCTGAGCGAAGCTGCTCGGCACGACGTAACCGCATCGTAGCAGCAAGGGACCATCAAAACCATACACCAAATGCTTGCGTCCTGGACTTTTTGCTCAAGGCCGTGGTAGCATGCCTGGCTATGACGGACCAACCGATAACGGATGTCGTGCGCTACGACACCCCGGCCGCAGCGCACCGCTTGGTGGGCCTCACGTGTACCGGGTACGGCGCGACGGGCCATAAAACGGAGGTGTGCGGGCCACGCACCCTGGAGTGCTACGCGGTCGTCTATGTCAGCGCCGGAACGGGATGGCTCGAGACGGCGGCGACCGGCGAGCGCTTGCGCGTTGGGAACGGCACGCTGTTCTGGCTGTTTCCGGACGTCGCGCACACATATGCGCCGGACCCAGCGGGCTGGACCGAGCAGTGGGTCCTGTTCGACGGCGCCCTCCCGGAGACATTCGCGCGGCTCGGCTTCCTATCCCCGCTGCGACCGGTCGTTTTTGCGCCTGGTGTCCCGGATATCGCAACGCTCTTTGCCCAGATGCGAACCGATGTCCTATCCGGCGATCCGCTCGCCGGCCTGCTCGCGGCAACGCTGGTGCAACGATTGATCGTCGTGGCGCACCGGACGACGCAGGGGGCAAGCGCCGAGGATGCGTCGGGGTGGAGCGGCATCGACCAAGTGCTGGCGCGGCTCGACGAGCAGGCCTTCCATCCGCTCGCCATCGACACGGTCGCGCGCGAAAGCGGCATGGGCTACTCGACGTTGCGCCGTCGCTTCAAAGAAGCGACCGGATACTCGCCGAAGGAGTACGTGTTGCGCGTGCGGCTGAGCCGCGCGAAGGAGTTGCTGACGCTGACGCCACGGAGTGTGGAGGATATCGCCGCTACGGTCGGCTTTGACGACCCGTATTACTTCTCGCGCCTGTTCCGTCGCAAGGAAGGGATGTCGCCGACACAGTTCCGAGTTCAGGAGCAGGCAGGCCGAGGATAGCGTCCGCGCTCAAGCCAACGCGGGCTGTTGACAGACGCGTCATCAAGGTGATAGGATACCGGCTATCCAAACGTTATGCGCGCCGTGAAAGAACGCGGTCCGGGCGTGCCCGATGATCTGGCCATCACCAGTTTCGACGATATCCCGTTTGCCCGCGACCTTGATCCGCCGTTGACAACAGTCCGCATACCGAAAGAGACGATGGGCGTGGTCGCGGCGCGTAAACTGATGGAGCGGATCGGCCAACCAACGCTTGCCCCTGTGGCGCAGGTTATCCCAACGGGCCTGGTCGTGCGCGCCTCCTGCGGCACCCCGACCGGTCGGGGCGCCCGCGCTCGGGTCACAATGGACATGGATGGAAGGGGGGTGATAGCAATTTTGTAGAGCAGGTGTCTCTGGCGTCCAGACGCCAGGCCGCCACGCGCGAACACCGCTATCTTTTGCATCATCGCACACATGTCCTGATCGAAGGAGATACAGCATATGGCACGGGAAGACATGGCTGACAGCGGGGACGAGACGACAGGCGCCAGCGCGGCGCGCACCGTTGACCGTGGACGCTTCTTGCAGCGTATGGGCCTTGGCGCGGCTGGGGTCGCCCTCGGTAGCGCCCTGCCCGAGCTACTGGCGTCGCGGGTGACACTGGTGGACGCAAGCGGCGGCACGCTGAACGTCGCCTACGCGGGCAACCTCACGAACAAGAACGCATTCCTCTCGGTGATCAATGCTTTTGGCAAGCAGAACGGCGCCACCGTCGTCTACAACCCCGAGCCCCAGGTCTTCGGCGACACCGTCTCGAAGTTCACGACGTATCTGTCGTCGGGCTATACCGGCATCGATGTCTACTACATTGATGAACTCATGACCGCCACGTTCAGCACCGCGGGCTGGCTCGAGCCGTTGGAGGGGCAGGTCTCCAAGGCAAACCTGGCGGTGATCGGACCCGGCCCCATCAAGCTGAGCACCTACAACGGCCACCTCACCCGGGTGCCCGGCTACTCCGGCGCGGTCGTGTTCTTCTACCGCAAGGATCTCTTCGACAAGGCCGGGCTCGAGCCGCCAACCACATGGGCCGCGCTGGTCAAGGCCGGCCAGCGGTTGACCAAGGGCGGCGTCTACGGTATCGGCTTCGCGGGCAAGAACGGCAACAGTGAGCTGTGGAACGAGGCCTGTTACTGGATGGGTCAGGCCGGGGCCGACCCCTTCCACCTCAAGACGCCAGCCGCCCGTAGCACGCTGAAGTTCATCTACGACATGCTGCACACCTACAAGATCATGCCGCCCAACACGGTCAGCGCCGACTACACCAGCCTGCAGAACGAGTTCATCGATGGGCGCCTGGCCATGTGGCCCGTGTGGGCTGGCTTCTATGCGCAGTTCGTGGCCAGCCCCTCATTCACCAAGAACTACAAGGTGGCCGTCGCCTTCCCGCCGAAGGGGCCGTCCAACAATACCACGCTGGCCGATTCCTGGGGCTGGTCAGTCAGCAAATATTCCCAGAACAAGGCATTGGCCATCAAGTTCATCGACTATGTGACCTTGCAGGGCCCCGAGGTCGCGATTGCCCAGGCGGAAGGGATACTACCCGCGAACCTGACAGCGCTCAACGACGCCCGCGTGCAGACGGCGATCAGCTACGCCAAGTTCGTCGCCCAGTACAACCAGCAACGCCTGACGCGGCCTCGCCCGATCCAGGCCCAGGTGCAACGCCTCACCGACGCCTTCGAGGCGCCGATCAATCAGTACCTGAACAATCAACTCACGCTCGACGGCGCCATCCAGCAGGCGCAGGCGAAGATCGACCAGATCCAGCAGAACTCCTAGCGCTCGCTTGCTCCAGCGGTCGCGCACGCTCGACATCGAGTGTGCGCGACCGTGAGGCTCGGCCCCCGTCGGATCATAGCAACTAACCCCGAACGTAGTACGCGCAGGGCCGGACGCGCCGTCCGCGGCCCTCCCTACGCCTTTTGACGCCGATGCTCTACCGGCGCGGCAACCTAGCAGGTTGGGACGATACATGTCGACGATATCGGCGCCACTGGCGACGACAGCGGTGATGCGCCGTCGCCGCTTTCCTAAACGCATCTTCCTTGCCTACGCCCTGATCGCACCTGCGATCTTATGGCGCGCGGCCGTCTCGGTCTACCCGTTCCTGCACGCGATCATCCAGAGCTTCACCAACGAGAGTCCCCTCAATGTCGCCACGCGCTGGGTGGGGCTGCGCAACTACGTCAACATGTTCCAGGACTCGACGGTCACTGAGACGCTCACCTTCACGTTCGTGTTCACGGTGGCCTCGACGGTCTTGCAGCTGATCTACGCGCTGGTCATCGCCAGCCTCCTCAACCGCTCGTTCCGCGGCCGTGGCCTGGTGCGCGCCGTCAACTTGCTGCCCTGGGCCATGCCTACCATCGTGATCGCGACCGCCGCACAGTGGCTCTTCAACGACCAGTACGGCATGCTTAACGATTTGATCGCGCGCGTCGTGCCCGGCCTGCGCCCGGTCTGGTTGTCCTCTCCGACAGGGGCGCGCATCGCCGTCATCCTGCTCGATACCTGGAAAAATGCGCCCTGGGCGGCTATCTTCCTGCTCGCGGGGCTACAGAACATCCCCGGAGAGCTCTACGAGGCGGCCAAGGTCGACGGGGCCAGCCGATGGCGCACGTACCGCTCGGTGGTGCTGCCGCTGATGGCTCCGATTCTCATCACGCTGACGATCTTTATCGCCACCTACCGCGTGTTGAGCTTCGATATCGTCTACGGCTTCACGCAGGGGGGGCCTGGCGTCTCTACCTCGCTGCTGTCCTACCAGGTCTACAAGCTGGCCTTCTCTGGCCTCTACTACGGGTACGGCTCGGCCATCGCGGTGTTCACCTTCCTCATTGTCCTGGTCATCAGTCTGGCCAGCTTCGCCTTGTTGCGTCGGGCCAATAGCAGCGTGTAAGGAGCGCCCAGATGGCGATAACACGGGTTCAGGCGGCGCCGCGCGTACGAGCGCGCTTGGCAGGGGGGACGATCCTGCGCCGCGTCGGGTTCTACGTCCCGATCGTCCTGTTCGTGGCGATTACCTTCGCCCCGATCTACTGGATCATCCTGTCGGCCTTCACGCCCATCGACGAGTTGTTCCGCATCCCGCTGAGCTACATCCCGGCGCACCCCTCGTTCATCAACTTCCAGAATGTGGCGCAGTTGGTGCCGCTCACGCAGCAGTTCTTTAACAGCAGCCTGCTGTCCCTGCTCTCCGCTGCCCTGTCCGTGCTGGTGGCCCTGCTCGCGGCGTACGCCTTCGCGCGCATCCGCTTTCCGGGCAGCAACTTACTCTTCATCGCCATGCTAATCTCAGGGTTTCTGCCCAGCATTGCTACCATCATCCCGCTGTTCCAGACCTTTGAGAACCTCAATCTGGTCGACTCGCTGCAGGGGCTACTGGTGCTGCTGGTCAACCTGTTGCTGCCGACGAGCGTATGGATTATGACCTCGTTCATCCGACAGGTCCCCCTGGAGATGGAGGAGGCCGCGCAGATCGATGGGGCCACCTTCCCGATCATCCTGTGGCGGATTATCATCCCGGTGCTGCGCCCCGCCCTGGCCACACTGTTCCTGATCAACCTGATCACGGCCTGGGACGAGTTCTTCCTGCCGCTGATCTTTAGCCGGTCGGCCGCGACAGCGACGCTGACACTCGGGATTACCCAGGCGTCCGTCAACCCGCAGACCCAATCGGTGGCCTGGGGCAACGAGGCAGCAATGGGCTTGATCGTGATTGCGCCGGTCTTCATCCTGGCGATGATCTTTCAGAAGCAGATCGTCGAGGGTCTGATGGCCGGGGCGCTCAAGGGCTAGGTTCGCGGTCCGCACCCAGGGCGCAAGGGGCTAACAGCGCATAGCGCACGAGGACGAGAACAAGAAGGGGAGGGACTACCTTTAGCATGCCTACAGTCACTATTATCGGCGCGGGCAGCACGGTGTTCGCGCGTCAGATCATCACGGACATCCTGAACATCGACGGGCTCGACGAGGGCCAGTTCGCCCTGATCGACCTCGATCCAACGCGCTTGGAGCTGGCCCAGGCCATCGCCGAGCGCCTCATCGCGCTGACCGGCAAGCGGTGGAGCGTGCGCGCCTCCACCGAACGCCAGGAGTTGCTGCCCGGCAGCGACTTTATCGTCAACAGCATCGAGGTGGCCGGCCTGGCCAACGTGCGCCCCGACTATGACATCCCGCTGAAATACGGCATCGATCAGTGCATCGGCGATACCATTGGACCCGGCGGCATCTTCAAGGCCCTGCGCACCGGCCCCGTCTGGCTGGACATCCTGCGCGACGCCGAGCGCCTCTGCCCCGACGCGCTGGTGCTCAACTACACCAATCCCATGTCCATCCTGACCCTGGCCGCGCTCAAAGGGACCGCGATGCGCACGGTCGGCCTGTGCCACAGCGTGCAGCACACGTCACGCCTGCTCGCCGACTACCTGGAGCTGCCCTACGCCGAGTTGGAATGGCGCTGCGCCGGCGTCAACCACAACGCGTGGTTCACGGAACTGCGCCGCGATGGCACGGATCTGTACCCGCGCCTCCTGGAGCGCGCCCAGACGCCAGAGGTGTACGAGCGCGACCCCGTGCGCTTCGAGATGACCAGATACGTCGGCGCCTTTGTGACCGAGAGCAGCGGGCACTTCTCGGAGTACGTGCCCTATTTCCGCAAACGGCCCGACCTCATCGAGCGCTACACCCGCCCCGGCTACCTCGGTGAGAGCGGCTACTACGCCAACAACTGGCCGACGTGGCGTCAGCAGAACGACGCGCGCATCCGCGAGATGTTGGCCGGCGCGCGAGATCCCGTTGGCGCGCAGCCACGAATATGGCGCCGACATCGTCGAGGCTGTCGCGCTGAATCGCCCCAAGGTCATCTACGGCAACGTGTACAACGCCGGGCTGATCGACAACCTGCCCGCTGGCTGCGTGGAGGTGGCATGCCTGGTCGACCGCAACGGCGTGCAACCCTGCCACTTTGGCGCTCTCCCCGAGCAGCTCGCCGCGCTCAATCGCGCGCACATGGCCGTGCACGCGTTGATGGTCGACGCGCTGCTCAACCGCGACAAACAGGCCGCGCGCTACGCCTTGTTGCTCGATCCGCTGAGCGCGGCGGTCGCCTCTCCGGCCGAGCTCGACGCGCTGTTCGATGAGATGTGGGAGGCTGAGCGCGCGTATCTGCAACCGTTCGAATAGGAGCAGCGCGGAAACGGTAAAGATAGGGCTACGTGCAATGTGCCGCGCCGTGCCGTGCCGGGCCGTGACGAGCACACCTCCTACAACCCTTTATGCGCGTAGGGCGCCCGCAGCGCCGCGCGATAGGCGCGCGGCGTCTGCCCGCAGGCCTGCTTGAAGGCGACATAGAAGCGGCTGGCTGAACCGAAGCCTGCCTCCAGGGCCACGTCTAGCACGTTGATGTCGGTCGTGGCGAGCAGTCGTCGCGCGTCCGCCAGCCGATACTGCGTGACGTAGGCATGCACGCTGAGGCCGAAGGTCTGCCGAAACAGCGTCATGGCATAGGTGGGATGCGCATCGGCGGCACGCGCAATGTCCTGCATGGCAATGGGCTCGGCGTAGTGGTCGGCCACATAGCGAGCCATGCGCTCCGCCTTGTCGGGCGCATCCCCGCTCGCGGCGCCCGCGCCGCCTTCCCGTAGCGGCTGTTGTAGGGGCGCCGATAGGGCCAGCCGGCGTAGGCGAGCTCCAACCTCCACTAACATGATGGCGTGACGCTCGGGAGACCTGTCCGCCAGGTCGTCCTGCCACCGATCCAACTGATCCGCGTCCGACGCTTGTCCCGGGCCAACCAAGGGCGTCCCGCGCATGGCGCCGGTGACCAGCACATCCGGTAGGCGCCATTGCAAGAACATAGCCAGTGGGATCGTAATCCAGCGCGCCATCGTGTCCGCGCCGACCTCGACCAACTGGTGCGGCAACGCGGCCCAGAAGAGCGCCACGTGTCCCGCCGCCAGTGTCATGGGACTGCCAGCGAATAGGTAGGTCATCGCGCCCCGCTCGACGTAGTTCAGCTCCATGTCGCTATGCCGGTGCGACCGCGGCATGTGCGCGGGATGGCCGCGCCAGCACCGTAGGCCTAGCGGCCCGGCATCGTCCAATAGCAGCATGTCGCGTCTCTCCCCGCATCCGAACCTTAGAAATAGTGGCTACCCCAGGACCTGCTCAGCCGGCTGCAGGAGGCCGGCCATGCCTGGATAAGGGACGGCCTGACCATGAGCCCGGACGATCCAGCGTATCCCGACTACGTGTTCGCCCAACGGCCGCACGGCCGCGTGATGTTCCGCGTCAACTACGTCCACGCCAAGGGCCAGTCGGCCTCACTGGAACTGCTGGGCAGTCCCGCCGTATTGGGCGTCGCCGAGAGCCTGTGCGGCCCCAACTTCGTGCCGACCTACGAGTCGATGGTGTTCAAAGAGGAGGGCGACGGCCAGGCCATCCCCTGGCACCAGGACGCCGTGCATCCGCACCACCGCCGTATCTTCAACTTCGACCTCTACCTCGACCATTCGCGCATTGGAGCGGGCGCGCTGCGCGTGCTGCCTAAGACTCATCAGCAGCGGCAGGACATCTGCGCGCTGACCGAGCAGTACGGCTGGGACGCGCCGGGGGCGATAGACGTGGAGATGGCGCCGGGCGATGTGTTGCTGCACGACGTGATGGTCGTGCATGGATCGGCGCGGACCGAGGGCAACGCCCTGCGACGCACCATCTATTACGAATTTCGCTCCGTCGAAGAGATCCTGGAGGACGGTCCGTGGGACCGCACATGGATCGACCGCCGTATGCGGCTGGTCCCGCTGGCGCTGGAGCACTACCGCCAGGCCTACCCGGACGCGGCCCAGTTTGCGTGGCAAGCGTCCGCTGAGTTCCGCCCGCGGACGAGCGGCGACGAGGAGCAGGAACTCAAGGTAGCCCACGAGGTGCATATGTCAGGCGCGTATTGCAGCGCCGGCGACGCCGGCAAACCGAACCCGTAGGTAGAAACAGGCCCACCTGATACTGCGCTTCCTGGCAAGGCGCCGCGTCTCCTACTGCACGTACGGCGGCATGGGCTTTCCGAAGTAGCTGGCGGCGTCCGCGAAGTCGATGCCCTCGACCAGCCTGTAGGGCGCCAGTTCCTTGCGGCACAGCTCGCGCACGTGGGCGCGAATCACGGCCATGGGCTGCCCAGTCTTGGCGGCCATTTCCCAGGAAAAATAGAGGGGGCGCCAGCGCGAGGCATACCCGTCGACCTCCTCCAGTACTTCCTGGACGAAGTGACGCCGGCCGTCGCGCTGCTCGATGCGCCACATCAACGTTCGACTGTGCCCCTGGCGATCTTCACCAAAGAGGGTCATGATCTTACGTCGCATGTGCGTCGGCAGATCTTTGAGCGACTTCCCGTCGCGCACAACCGGCCCCATCGTCTCATCGTGCCAGGCATAGGTCAGCGCCTGACGATACTGTGTGCCGAGCGCCTCCACGTCTCCGCGCTTGAGGGGCTCGGAGAGCATCGGGTAGTGTCGCAGCGCGGGAGCGACGCGCTTGTGGATACGTTCGCGCACCTCGCCCCAGGGACGCTTGCCGGCCAGCGCTTCCTCGACCTCTTTGGGCAGCGCCATGTTAGTGGCCCAACCCTCGGCCAGGACAACGGCCAGCGGCGGATCGTAGTACCCGATAATCAGGCGGGCCATGTGCGACAGGTCCAGGCCCGGCAGCGGCCACAAATGCGCCACGCCAATCGCGTTGTCTTTCGGAAAATGCAGCACCGGCGTGTCTACTTCCCCGGTCGCGAAGTGCTCAATCGCCACCGCGGAGATATTCTCGACAAACGACTCCAGAGTGTCCCAGCGTTTGATCTCGTCAGCCATCATCCACCTCCCTAACCCCGACAACCCCGACAACCCCGACAACCCCGACAACCCCGACAACCCGGCGGCCCGGCGGCCCGGCGGCCCGGCGGCCCGGCGGCCCGGCGGCCCGGCGGCCCGGCGGCCCGGCGGCCCGGCGGCCCGGCGGCCCGGCGGCCCGGCGGCCCGGCGCGTCGACTGTTCCTCTTGACATCTACCATACTACAAGAAGCAGATAGACGCATCGTGACTGTAGCAGGCGGGTGTACCCCAAAAAAGTGACATGTGGCCGAAACGGGCCTGCGACTGCGGTCGCATGGTAAACAGACGCCGACTGCGGTCGGGTGTGGTCCGCCGCCACGCCGCTCCTAGCCCCGGTCTGACACCGCAGTGTCCGTGGTGTGCCATGCGACCGCCGTCGCAGGCCGCGTCTCACAATTTTGGGGTACACCCGTAGCAGGCAGCAGGGCAAGACTGGGAGCGCGGGCGGCCCGCCCGCCTCGGTCGTGCTCGCCATGACCCGGTGTCACCGCACGCCCGCGCGTCCAAGCCCAGCGAGCGGGCCGCCCGCGCTCCCAGTACCCGGCGCCTCGTGCGGCTGCCTATGCGCCGCGCTCCGGCAGCGTCACGAAGGGCCGCGGCGCGGGACCGATATACTGTGCGGCCGGGCGGATCAGGCGGTTGTCAGCCAGTTGCTCGGTGATGTGCGCCGTCCAGCCGGCGATGCGGCTGAGCGCGAAGACGGCTGGCATCAGCTCGGGCCGGAACCCCAGGCCGGCCAGCACCGGCGCGGAGAAGAACTCTACGTTGGGGTAGAGCCGCCGCTGCTGGTAGTAGGGGTGCGCGCCCGCGACCCCTTCCAGCCGCCGCGCCACATCGTAGGTAGCGCGCCGATCGGTCTCTTCGGCCAGGGCACGAGCCAGGGTCTCCAGATGTGTCGCGCGCGGGTCGCGCGTCTTGTAGATGCGGTGGCCAATGCCCATCAGGCGACGACGAGAGGCCAGCGCCTCCTCGACGAATGATTCGACCCGCTCGGGCGTCCCAATCTCCCGCAGCATCTCGGCCGCGCGCCGGTTGGCGCCGCCGTGGGCGTCGCCCTTGAGCGTGGCGATGGCCGCGGTCAGGGCGGCATAGGTGTCCGCGCCGGCGCCGATGGCCACGCGCGCGGCGAAGGTCGAGGCGTTGAGGCTATGCTCGGCCAGCAGGACCAGATAGGTGTTGAGGGCGCGCGTCGCGGTCGCCGTCGGCTCGGCGCCGTGCAGCATGAAGAGAAAGTTGGCGGCGTGGCCCAGGTCGGGGCGCGGCGACACAGGCTGCTGCCCATGGGCGCGCCGTTCGGCGCCGGCCAGCGCAACGGGCATCAGCGCGGCCAGGCGCACCCCCGTGCGACGCGCATTCTCTGGCGTGACGTCCTCGACCCGTGGATCAAGCTGGGCCAGCGCCGAAACGGCGGTGCGCAGCGCGTCGATCGGCGCGCCGGTGACGGGCAGCGTGGCGAAGAGGGCCAGCGCGGCGCGGTCGTTTTGCGCCGCGGCCAGTTCGGCGCGCAGGCCGTCCAGCTGGTCAGGCGCGGGCAGCTCGCCGTGCAACAGGAGGTAGAGCACCTCCTCGAACGAGGCCCGCGCGGCAAGATCGTCGATGCTATAGCCCGCGTAGTGCAGTGTTCCCGCGGTCCCGTCGACGGCGCCCAACCGCGACTGCGCGGCCACGACCGACTCGAGGCCACGCGCCTCCCGCGCTTGCGCGCGCTCACTGTCAGTCCCAGTTCCGGTTCCAGTCCCATTGGCGGTTGCCGAGGCGGCTGTCCCTCCAGTAGCCACTGCGGTCGCGCTTCCAGGCGTGGTGGTCGTCCCCGCGTTCATGGCGTCGTCGGCGTTGACATTCATGCTCATGCCCACCCTGCTCTTCTCTTCCCAGACATTACAGACATGCACCTACGTGCATCTTGCTCATTATACTTGATTTATGTTGATTGAAGAGCGTGCAACGTGAGTTGCCCGGTGGTCATAAGACCTTGCCCGGGGTAAGCTGATACTGCGAGGGCGCGGGCAAGGCGCGTCTCCGGTGGCGGCAGGCGACCAATGCGCGAAATGGAAGGGCGACGACGATGGCAATGGTAATCGACGGGCACGAATTCTACACGACCGAAGAGGCCTGCCTGGTTCTCGGCGTGAAGCCGGCCACGCTCTACGCCTACGTCAGCCGCAAGCTGTTGCCTAGCTACCGGCAGGGCCTCAAGCGCCAGCGCCTCTACCGTCGTAGCGAAGTCGAGGCCCTGCGCGCGTTCAGCGCGTCCGCGGCGCGTCACTCCGCCTCGCCGCCCGCCGACGAGCCCAACGCGGCGTCACTCCCCACGGCCGACAGCTGGATTCCCTATACCTGAATCTCCTTCACCAATCCGACAGCCAGATCTTGCAAGATCAGGTTCACCCCGACCCATGTCGCGGCGCCCATCACTCGGGCGTATGCAAGACGCCCCTACTCGTCACTCGTCACTATCCTTTAGCCGCTAACCGCTCGTCCTCGCTCGTCATGCGCGGGTCAATAATGAAAAATATGGTGATCAGCGTGGCGGCCAGGGCCAGCGCCGCGCTCAGGATGAACACGGCGCCGTAGCCGGCATGGTCGGCCAGCAGCCCGGCCAGCAGCGGCGCGCCAACGGCGAACGGGGCGGCGGCGGTGGTCGCCAGCCCAATGTAGGTGGGGCGCTGCGCCGGGGGGGCGAAGTCGATGATAAACGTGAGCGCGGCCAACTGCACGGCGCTCGTTCCCAGGCCAACCAGCAGGAAGACGACGCCGTAGACCAGCGGCCCCCACGAGGGGTCGCGCGCGACCAGGGCCAGTGCGGCGGCCAGAGCCGTGCAGAGCGCCCCCGCCTCCACCACCCGCTTGTGGCCGAGGTGGTCGCCGGCGTAGCCCCACAGTACGCTGCCCAGGGTCGAGGCGGCCAGCAGCGCCACGGCGTAGAGACCGGCGCTCGCATCGGTCAGACGGAACGCGCGCTGGGCGTCGACGGTATAGAACGCGGTGGCCATCCCCGCGGTATTGATCAGCGCCGTGACCACCAGGTAGCGCCTGAGGTTGCGATCCCCCCGCACCACGCCGGGCAATCGGCGCCAGTAGGCGGCGGGCGCTGTCCCCCGCTCGCGTGCCCTGTCCGTCCGTGCCATATCCGACGACACGGGCTCATGGGCTGGGCGTGGCTCACGCGGTTCGCGGCCCAGACAAATGAAGATGAAGGAGACGGCGAGGCAGGCGGAGGTGGCGCCGAAGCAAAGCGCAAAGCCGCCCGGCCAACCGAAGCGGTGCAACAGGTCGGCGGAGACGCCGCTCCCGGCCACGCCGAGCAGACCGCCCAGCGCGCCCCCGAAGCCGAAGAAGCGCCCACGCCAATTGCCGGGCACCATGCGCGCGATCAGGTCGAGCCAGGCCGGCCCGGCGATGCCCCCGCAGGCGTTGGCGATGGCCAGCATGATGAAGAACAGCCACAACAGCAGGGTGGGGTGCGACCCCGCCAGCAGCGGGATGGCCACCGCCAGCACCAGGTAGGGCAAGCGCTCAAACACCGTGACGACGACGACGAAGGGCTTCTTGCGGCGCAGCCGCTCGGTCAGGCCGGCCACGAAGATCGACGGCGCCTGGCCGCCAGCCGAGCGCACCGCCGAGATGAGGCCCAGCGCCAGATTGGACACGGTGAGGTGGTGGACGAACAACGGCAGCACGCCATAGGCCGAACTGAAGCTGAGCGCCAGTACGAAGAGGCTGAGGTCCAGCCCCATCACGGTGAAGTTCCACCGGAATGCCCGCGCGGGAATCGCCGCCGCTATGCGCCCATTCATCACCTTAACCTTAACAGGCCAGGCCCTTAAACCCTTGTGACTCTCGGGACAAACTTGCTATACTGACTTTGCGCGATGGCGGAGTAGCTCAGTGGCAGAGCAGGGGACTCATAAGCCCTTGGCCGGCAGTTCAAATCTGCCCTCCGCCACCATACCATCCTACATCCCTTTCCCTCCCCTCCCCTCCCTTCATCACATACGCGTTAGCTTTAGCCCTTATACCCTCTGAAGCGCCCCCCACCATGTCCCCTTATAGCCTCTGAAGCGCCTTCCCACCGCGTCCCCTTTAATCGTAGGCGCGCGGACGTACGGGGAGCGTGGGCATCCCTCCCGCTGGGTCCGGGCGGGCAAGCAGCGCGGCGAGTGCCCGCGCTCCCCGTACGTCCCAGCGCGTATGCGCGCTAACCCTTAATCTCAGCGGCCAGGGTTCGTGTTTGTGTTGATATGTTTGATTGGCATAACACTTTGCCTGTGATCTAAGATGATGTGCCGCACGTATCATGAAGCAGGATGGAGTGACACAGGCTCTGTCCGAGCTGAGCGATGTGTTATCGCTCCACGCTGACCCTACCGTGTCTCGATTGTCATGCCATGAACGTTGTTGACCTGCCTGTATCCTTATCAGCCCTCCCTGTGTTGGCCACGGCCCGCCAACGCCTGGCCTGGCAATGGAGGTGGATGTCCACTCAGTGCGACGCGGCGCCCTGTGTGCACCGCACCGCGCCATCGGGAGCTATCCTCCCCGCGCACTGGTCACGCACCCGTGTAACGGCGTATGCTACGGTAGGCGTCGCGCGGCGCCACGCCCGGATGGGGCAGGACCAGGAGCGGACCGTCATGGGGCCGGCAATTCGCCAAGGACGGTTGGTTCGCCAGACCAGTGATGCGCGCCAGTCGGCGGTGGCGCCGCATTGCGTGGGCCAGGCAGGGCAATTTGGTATAGTCCAGGCAACGATGGATGATGTAAACAGTCTCACGGACGGCGAGTTGCTAGATCAGATCGTGGCTGGCAACAAGGCCGCGTTCGAGTTGCTCTACGACCGTCACTCCCGCGCGGCCTATGGCCTGGCCTATCGCGTCCTTGGAGAGCCTGGCATGGCGGAGGACACGGTTCAAGACGCCTTCTTGACGGTCTGGAGACAGGCCGCCACGTATGGCCACGCGCGCGGGAGCGTGCGCTCGTGGCTCCTGGCTATCGTCCACCACCGCGCGATCGACTATGTGCGCCACCGTCACGACGACCGCAGGCAGGACATCGAGGACATCACGGTACTGCCCGATACGATCGACACGGGAGAACAGGCGCAACTCAACGTCGAGGGAGAGTTGCTGCGGGAAGCGATGAAGCAACTTCCGCCCGATCAGCAGCGTTCGCTGACCATGGCCTACTTCGGCGGCTACACTCATGACGAGATTGCCCGCCTGCTCGGCATTCCCCTGGGCACGGTCAAAGGCCGGCTTCGTATCGGAATGCAGAAGCTGCGCAGCCAGTTGCGCGCGCACGAAGTGGAACCACAACGATGATAGACATAGACGAGCAGCGGCATGCCCACGACCTCGTGGCGGCTTATGCGCTGGGCGCGACGACCCCGGCTGAGTCGGCCATGGTCGAGGAGCACCTGACCACGTGCGCGCGCTGCAGGCGCCTGCGGGATGATCTGCGTGAGGTTGTGTCGGTGCTGCCGGAACTGGCCGGGGAACGTACGCCGCCGCCCACCCTCAAGGCCCGCGTCATGGCCGCCATCGAAGCCGAGCCGGTCCGCGCGCCCGTCGCCGGTGCGGCCGTCCAGCCGCCTACCATTGCCACAGCGGTCCAGGGGGCGTCGACAAACGGGACATACCGTGACGCCCGTGATGCGCCCGAGGCCGTGCCACGACCAGTCGTGACCGTGGAGAGGGCGGACAGGGCAGTGCGAGGACGGGCACAGCCCGCGGGACCGGGCGCCGTCGCGCCGCGCGATGGGGCCATGATACGGCCGCGCTGGTCGCGCCAATTGGTAACGCTCGCCGCGCTGGTCGCGCTGGCGCTCGTGGCGGCCGGCTCGGTCGGTGTCTGGCGCATCTTGAACGGACCGCAGGAACCGGGGCGGACCTATCACGTGGCGGACGGCTCCGTCCAGGGATCGCTTGTCTATGAGAGCGCCGCCCGCCGCCTGACGCTGACGCTCAGCGGCCTGCGACCGCTGGACAGCGCGCACGTCTACGAGTTGTGGCTGATCCATAAGACCGCGCGCGGTATCACACGACTGCGCGGCATCGGCGAGTTTCATCCCACTCCCGATGGCCACGGCTCACTTGATCTCGCGAACCAGCAACTCAGTGGATATAACCTTGCCGCGCTGACCAGGGAGCCTGCCCCTGGGTCAGTGACGCCGACGACGACGCCATTCGCCGCCACCGCGCTGTCCTAATGGGTTATGACGACCCTCCGGCCTCGTCAAGGCGGGCGGGGTCGGTCACGCCCGTGAGGCGGTTCCAGAGTTGGTAGTCGGTCTCGCTCTTGGGCACGAAGTAGTTGTCCGGCCCGGCGGACATATCGCCGCGAGCCACGAACTCGCCGCGGTCCGGGTGGCGCAGGTCGAGGTAGGTGGCGCCCTGCGCCAGGCGGCTGCCCTCGGGCATGATCTCAATATCCTTGAGCTCGGCATTGGTCAGGTCGGACAGTTGCTCGTGCAACTCCTTGATGTCGAAGGCCGAGCGCGCGTCTTTCTCGGGGTGAGGATCGGTGGGGCCGTGGTTCTCTCCAGCCAGATAATTGGGGTTGAGGTCCTGCTCGTAAGGCTCCCCTTCGGTATGTTGGGGCCGGGTCTCGGCCTCTCGCTTATTCATGCTTAGTGTCCTCTCGAGCCGGAATCGGCATTGGAGTCGCTTTGCGACCCGAGGCCTCGACGATGCGCACCGTCTCCTGGGCGTCCTGCTGCTCGGCCTCCAGATAGGAGATCAACACGTCGGCCCCCTCACGCGCAAAAGCTAGCGCGACGGCGCGGCCAATGCCGCTGTCGCCGCCCGTGATGATAGCGGCCTTGCCTTCGAGGCGGCCGCTGCCGCGATAGGTGTCCTCGCCATAGTCCGGCTTGGGGTCCATCCGAGCCTCGATGCCGGGCGGATTCTGAGGCTGGTCAGGCACGGGAGGTTGAGGGCCCTGCGTCTTGGGGTCTTGCCGCGTGGTCTGATCCTGCGTCTGGGTCATAGTCGCTGCCACTCCTTTTGCGTTGTGGTAACACTTACCGCATTCTGATACGCCGCGCCTTACGATGAGAGAGCACACTATCCGATGGGAGGCACTCCCATCGTAAGCAGGTCTCGTGCCAATAGGGCCACTCATGAGACTCACAGCGATGACAAGACACCCACGAGCATCACAACGCGCCCACGAGCATCACAACGCGCCCACGAGCATCACAACGCGCCTGACGCTCATGATGCGCCAGCCATATAGAGCAAGGGGACGGGGAGCGATCAGTCGCTCCCCGCCCCCTTGCTCCGCGGATGGGACAAGATGTCCGCGTCCCGCACACCTCTACCTATTGGTACTGGTCCTGTTGCGGCCACCGGCTTGCTCGTCCGTCAGATCGCCATCGCTGTCGACCGTGACGCGCTCCTTGCGCACCGTGTCCGTGACCTGCTCCTGCTCCGTCACGGCCTGCTTATGTAGGCGCACTTCCTCCGTGACCACCGCCCGCTTGCCCGTCACAAGCTCCTCGCCCATCACCGGGACCTCGATATCTTTATCGACAAAGGCGTCAGCCCCGACGGCGGTCGCATCGCTGTTCACCGCGACGCGCTCGACGACCACTTCCTCATGCGTGACCGGCGCGCTGATCGTCTGCTGCTCCTGCACCACGTCCTTATGGACATGCACGCGGCCAAGCTCTTCCTCGCGCTTGCCAGCGACCAGTTCCTCCTCCATCACGGGGACGCGAATGTCCCTGTCGGTGTCCACCGTCCGGGTCGTATCAGTGGTTCCGCGCGTCCGCGTGGTGTCGAACCGGTCCGTCGTGGTTGTATCGTAGGCCGCTCCGGTCGCGGCAACGGCGCCCGTACCCACGGACATGGAACCGCCGGTTGGCGCCTGCTCGTATTGCTGACCTGAGAGGTCATCCTTGTGCAGGTTCAAGTACACTCCATCGGCGTCGCTGCGCTGGATCGCGTTCGTCGGAACGTAGAGATCCTTGGGGAAGAGCCAGCCCTTCTGCACGACGATATAGCCTGACTGCGCGTCGTTTTCAAACAGCGTTCCGACCTTCTCACCCGCCGAGTCGAAGACGGACATGCCCTCGACGAACTGCTGCCCTGAGGTCATACTCTGGTTGCTCATGATCTGCCGGTCTGTCCTTCCTAGCCCTATCAGCTACTGAACTGCCGCGTAACCGCGACAAAGGAGGGGGCTCATCGTCTACAGTCCCGCAAGGGGTATGCCATCTAACGACGCGTACCGCCGGTCGTGTCGGTTATCGTTCGATTTGTCGTTGTGCCCTGATCATCGACGCCGTCGACGATGACGCGCTCCTTGCGCACCGTGTCGCTGACCTGCTGCTGCTCGGTCACGGACTCCTTGCGCAGCCGGACCTCTTCGACCTCGTGCACCCGCTTGCCAACCACGGCCTCTTCGCCCATCACGGGCACGTCGATGTCCTGCTCACGGAAGGCGTCATTCAGATTGGTATCGCTCGTCCCGCTCACGGCAACCCGTTCAACGGTGACCCGCTCGCGCTGCAGCGGCACGTCGACGCTCTGCTGCTCCTCGACGACATCGCGATGAATGCGCACGCGGCCGAGTTCTTCCTGACGCTTCCCGACGACCAACTCTTCCTCCACCACCGGCACACGGATGTCCGTATCGTTCGTGGTCGTCGTGTCGACCTGGTTGGTGATCGGCTGCTGGACCTGTGTCCGCGGCATGGTCGGCACGGTCTGTGTCACTGGAGCGGTCGCGACCTGACCCTCGTCGTAGCCGCCGCCGTAGCCCTGCGCCTGCAGATCCTCGGCCCCCGCGTTGAGGAGGACCTGACGCGCCTCGCTATCGCGCCCCTGGGCGTCCACCGTGACCAGAGTGCTGCCCTGCTGTACGCGGCCCTCGTAATACTCGGCTTCTTCCTTGGGGATACCCAGGCCAACGAGACCGCCAACTAGCCAGCCGGCCGCGCCACCGACCAGGGCCGTGGCCAGGATGCCGCCGGAGATAAAGGGGCCGATGCCGGGGATCACCAACGCGCCGGTGGCGGCGAGCAGCGCGCCCGCGGTCCCGCCAATGATGCTGCCGCCAACAGCGCCTTCCGTGGACGAGGTGCCATGCTCGTGCGCCACTTCCTGCGCTTCCTTCTTGTCCTGCATCACCACGCCGATGCGCGAGGGGTCAAAGCCGGCGTTCTTGAGGTCGACGATGGCTTGCTCGGCCGCCTGTCGATTGGCGAACAATCCTACGATACTACGAGCCATTAGATTATCCTCTCCTGGTACCGTGTACCAATGTACGAATTGGCCCATCGTTTGCACGCCGCGAGGGCACGTCCGTGATACGGTGCAGGTTGCGTGCCACGACCATCGCCCGACGGCGGGAATGGCGCCGGACTCTGTTGGCGCCCTCTCACGGCAGCGAGAGGACTTATCCTCGCGCCGACTCAGTTGTGTTCGCGGTCGTGGCAGTCGTAGCGGTCGTGGCGGTCGCATCGCGCAGGAGCGGAGCATTGCCGTCGGAGGCCGTCTGCTGGCGCTGCTCCGTGACCTCGACAAATTCGCGGCGCACCGAGCCGCGCACGTTCTCCTGGGTGGTTACCAGGGTCCTGCGCACGCGGATATACTCCTTGACCACGATGCGCTTCTCGACGAAGAGCTGCTCCGCGGTCACGGGGATAATAGTATCGTCGGGGCGGGGCGGCGCGGTGGTGTCGTACTGCGCGGCGGGGATGCGCTCGACGATGACCTCCTCGCGCGAGACCGTCTGCGTCTCCCGTTGCGGGAAGGTTTCCACCCCTTTATGGATGCGTAGCCGTCCGCGTACCACGGCGCGCTTCGTCGCGGTCAGTTCTTCGCTGACCAGCGGGATACGCAGAGTCGTCTCATCCGCGCGGGGACGCCACTCGCCGCTTGTCAGTGCGGGCATCGCCTCGGTTGGGTGCGCGACCTCTTCCGTGATGTAGCGCGGCAGGTCATCCGCCTGCACCCCGACCTGCACCACGCTATTGAACGTCTCATGGCTAACGCCATGCACTAGCATTAGCGGGATACGGTAGCGCCAGCGCTCGTCCTCGGAGCGCACAATCATGCTGTCGGGTTGGCTCTGGCCAGACATCGGGGTTGTCACGCTGCCCGGTGTTGCCGCCGTCACCGGTGTTGCCACCGTCGTGCTGTCCAGACGCTCCACGGTCCCGATGATCCCGTCGTCGGATCGCACGCGCGTGCCTGGAAGAATCGCGTCGAAATCGCTCATTCGTTACCCTCCCGGTCAATCTTTACTGCCTTGTCCTGGGGAGACTATGCAATAATGATGCCACTTGCTCAGGCGTGGGAATCGGGGGCGGCGTGGTGGTCATAGACCTGCCCCGGCGCCCCGGTGGACATCTCAGTTCGATTGCGGATGTTGATCGGAGCCCACGTTATCGATGATGACGCGCTCCTTGCGCACCGTGTCGCCGACCCGCTGGTCCTCGATCACGGCCTGTTTATACAGTTCGACCTCCTCGATCTCACGCACACGCTTGCCGACCACAGCCTCCTCGCCCATCGCAGGCACATCGATGTCCTGCTCACGGATGGCATCGTCGATGTTGGCATCGATGATCTCGCTTACGGGGACGCGCCCCACAGTCACCCGCTTGCAGGAGATCCGTAACCAATTCTAGTCTCCTTTCCGTGCGACGACGACCCAATCATGGTCGTCAAACCGCGTTGCGCCTTCGGGTCCGTCACCGCGAAACGACGCGATCTTGCAGTCGCGGCCCATTGCCTCCGTCCACTTCTCGCTCCAGGCAGCGAGGGCTGGGAACAGCCTGGCAACGTACCGAAAGCGAAAGTGACCGCCATGAGACGACATGAGGCGAGATGATGTCATCCAACCTGGTGGGCTTGCGACAAGAACGAGAGGGCAGCACGTCTAGCCCCCCGTGGTGGCGCTGGCGCTGCTGGACTCCGGTGCAGAGGTGGTGCTGGCGTCAATCGACACCGTCGCTACATGCGGTTGGGCGATGGCGGCGGCGATAAGCTCGGAGACATCCTTGACCTGCATTTGGTCGTCCCAGCCCTTGGTCTTGATGCCGTCCTCGAACATGGTGATGCAGAAGGGGCAGCCGGCGGCAACCGTGCCCGCGCCGGTCTCGCGCGCCTGCTCCAGCCGCACGCCGCTGATGCGCTTGCCCTGCGTCTCTTCCATGAAGGCGCGCCCGCCGCCGCCGCCACAGCAGAAGCTGGAGCGCCGGCTGCGCTGCATCTCCACCAGTTCGGTCCCACTGGCGGCCATGGGCAGCGCCTTGATAACGTTGCGCGCCTCGTCGTAGCTGTCGTTGTAGCGGCCCATGTAGCAGGGGTCGTGGTACGTGACGGTGTTGTTGCCCTCGGGATGGCCTACGATGGCGGCCACGTCAGCGCCGGGGTCGAGCGTGAGGCGGCCGGATGTGACCAACTCGGCCAGGAACTGCGTGTGGTGGACCACCTCATAGGCGCCGCCGAACTGCGGGTACTCGTTCTTGATCGTGTTGAAGCAGTGCGCGCAGGCGGTCAGCACCTTCTTGACGCCGTATTTGTCGAGCGTCGCGATGTTCGATTGCGCCAGGGTCTGGTAGAGATACTCGTTGCCGATGCGCCGCGCCGGGTCGCCGCTGCAGGCTTCCTCCTTGCCCAGGATAGCGAAGCGCACTCCGGCGGCCTGCAACGACTTACTCACGGCGGCGGCCACCTTGCGGTTGCGGCCGTCGAACGAGCCCATGCAGCCCACGAAGTAGAGCACGTCGATCTCGTCGCCCGCTTTAGCCACCTCGGCCATGGTGCGCACGCCCAGGTCCCTGGCCCAGTCGCCGCGCGTGCTCTTGCGCGTCGACCAGGGGTTGCCGTTCTTCTCCAGATTGTTGAAGACGGGCACGATCTCCGTGGGAAATCGTGACTCCTCCAGCACCAGGTTGCGGCGCATCTCCACGATCTTGGGCACGTGCTCGATCATCACCGGGCAGGCCTCGACGCACCAGCGGCAGGTGGTGCACGACCATAGTGTCTCATCGGCGATCACGCCGCCGATCAGCGGCGTGCGGTCGGGCAGCGCATTGCCGTCGGCGCCAGCCTTCTTCGCGGCCACCAACCGGTCACCGATGTCGAACAACTCGTACTTGAGATTCTGCACCAACTCCTTGGGCGAGAGCGGCTTGTCGCTGAGCAAAGCGGGGCAGTTGCGGTCGCAGCGGCCGCACTGGGTGCAGGAGTAGAGGTCCAGCAAGTGCTTCCAGCCGAACTGCTCTATTTTGGCCACGCCAAAGTGCTCCTGCTCCTCGATATCCTCCACCCTGGCCAGCGCGCCCTTGGGGCCGTCGGCGCGGAAGTAGGTGTTGGGCACGGCGGCCACCAGGTGCAGGTGCTTGGAGGAGGGCAGGTAGATGGCGAAGCCGAAGACGGTCAGGATGTGTATCCACCAGCAGACCGCGTAGGCCAGGCCCGCGGCGCCCGCGCCGACGCCGAGGCCGCCGAAGAGGAGGGCCAATCCGCCGCCGATGGGCGACGCGGCAGCCGTGTTGCTCTGACCAGCGCGGATGCCAAAAGCCTCGGCCAGCAGCAGGCTGACCATCAGCAACGCGATCAGCCCCAGGATAAGAAAGGCGTCGCCGCTGTTGTCGAGCCGCGGCGGCCGAATGACCAGGCGGCGGTACAGCGCCACGCCGCAGGAGATCAGCACGAGCGTGGCCATGACGTCGAGCACGATCTGGTAGACCGGGTTGCCGCCGACGGCCGGCAGGACGAGCCCCTCGGAGACGCCGCCCAGGATGAGTTGCAGCGTGCCGAGGGTAATCAGCAGGAAGCCGTAGAAGATAATGAGGTGCACGACGCCGGCGAGCGGGTTATAGAGCAGGCGTTTTTGGAGCAGCACGTTGAGGCCGACCGTCTTGAGCCGGCCTATCGGGTCGTCGAAACGGTTGTCGGGCGCGCCAAGGCGCAGGAAGCGCAGCAGGCGCGCCGTGCGCGCGGATACCAGCGCCACGGTCGCCAGCAGGGCGACGATAAAGACGGCATGGCCAAGCAGCCCGCCAGTGGGCGTCATAGTAGAGCTCCTTCGTCCTGAAGAATAGACCGATCTGTCATAGGGTATCATGATTGCGCATAGTGGAGTATAGTGAAGATGTTTATTACACTTGCTGTAGCGAAAACGCGCGTTCGCAACGAAGGAGAGCCTCAATGACCAAGCTTTTGGAAAGTTGTCCCAACTGTGGCGGCGAGTTTGAGATCCGCGAGATCCACTGCCGCCAGTGCGGAACCGAGATCCGCTCACACTACGATCCCTGCCCGTTCTGCCGTCTCACCGTGGAGCAGTCCAACTTCCTGGAACTGTTCATCCAGGCGCGCGGCAACATGCGCACGCTGGAGCAGATCCTGAGCGTCTCGTACCCCACGGTGCGCAGCCGCATCGACGCCATCGCCACCCGGTTGCGCGACGGCCGGCCCGACGCCGCGGCCATGGTCGCCGCCGCCCAGGCCAACGCCGGGGCGGCCGCGCCGGCCGCCGACAACGCGGATGCCAAGTAGCCTGGCGCTAGCTGATCGGTGATCGGTGATCGGTGTTGGTAGTCAAGTTAGGTTGGTGTACGTCGCCGTGATCTTCCTCCCGGCTGGCTGGGACTGCGTGAGTCGGGTTTGCGTGAGCAGAATGCGGTCAAAAGCGGTATACTACATCTAGACGGCCGAGAGGGCCGTCCGCAAGTGTGTGCCTTATGGTACCGGGCAGCACAGTTGGGCAACAGCAGGAGAACCAGAAACTATCTTGGCAGAATCGGATCAGAACACCAGCGGGGGTCGCCCCCCGGCCAGCGCCGCGCCTCAGCGGCGTCCCTATGTCTCGCGCGAGGAGCGTGATCGGCGCCGTCGCGAGGCCATGGACAGCTTGACCGTCGGCGAGTGGCGCGAGGGTAAAGTCACATCGGTTGTGCCCTTTGGCGCGTTCGTCGACATCGGTGGCATCGACGGTCTCGTTCATATCTCTCAACTGGGCGCCAGCGGCTACGTCGAGAAGGCCGAGGATGTCGTGCAACCCGGACAAACGGTGCGGGTGCGGGTCGTCGAGGTCGATCGTGACCGGCAGCGTATCGGGCTCAGCATGCGCGAAGCCAGTGCGCCGCGCGCGCCTCGGCCCGCGCCGGCCGAGCGCCCCGCGTCATCGTCGGGGACCTTCGGTCCGAGCGGCGCAAGCGGGACAGCTCCATCCGGGGAGTCCGGAGGGGCGCCTTCGGAGTCCAGGGGCGGTCAGGATCGTCGTCCCAGTCGTCCGCGCGGTGGTGGAGAGCAATTCCGCAACACTGGTGGCGGCGACGGCAAACCGCGTACGTCACGTCGTCGCGAGGCAGAGGAGTCCGAGGAGTGGCGCCCCGTGCGAGGCGGCGCAGCTAGCGAATACTATGCTATCTTCGATGACGACGAGGAGAACAACGAACCGGCTCCAACGACCGCTGAAGAGTTGGTTGCCCGCTTTAATAAGGGCAGGCGCTAGCGCCCAGGGTCTGGCGCCTGCCGCTCGTCACGATGTCTCCGCTCCGACGCTGTTGCGTGCTGACCATGTAGATTAGGTCATAGCGCACCCGGTCAACGTGACTCCACAACCCGAAGATATCCCCTGCGTATAACCTATTGACGCGCGGGGTGTCGCCGCATATACTGCGCATCATTGCCACGGGACGACCGTGGAAGCTGGTCCTCTGCATATCATTGATGGCCGCTCCTGGGCTGTCTGTTCAAGGACGTGATGATGCGGGCTTCGAGGCCGTCTGGTGGTCTCGTTGGCCTCGCCGCGCCTGGCATCGCGGCATGTGCGGGGACAGACATGATATCGAGGAGATGGGGACATGCTGCCTGAGCACGGGGACGGTGAAGCGGAACACGGGGTCTATCACTTCGACGGGCTTGATGGCCTGAGCGGGACGACCTTCCCCGATGTGTTGCTCGATCAGGTGATGGCCAATCTGACTGGGGCTGAATTCAAGGTATTGGCCTACGTCGTGCGGCGTACCATTGGCTTCAGGCGCGCCTCCGATACCATCTCCCTCGACCAAATCTGCAGCGGCGTGCGTGGGCGCAACGACAGCGTCGTCGACGCGGGGACGGGGCTATCCAAGAAAACAGCGATTGCCGCACTGAAGGGACTGCAGGACAAAGGCGTGATCGTGGCGCGCAAAGCAACCGGCAAGGATCAGGCCAACCTGCCCACGGCCCTCTCCCTGCGCCTCAGAGACCAGCCGGGCGGTGACGAGAGCGGCGGCTTACAACTCTAGTCCGAATCGGCGCGCCGGAACGCTATGGCGACAAGCGCCAGTATAGCGACCGTACGGCGCCGGCAAGCGCCCTGTATGGCGTCTTCATTGTGCGCCTGTTCCAGACGGCGCTGGTCTCGGGTCTAGCGGGCGTGCTGGGTGTGTACATCGCCATCGCCCTGCCGGCCGCCCTCAACGATCCTGTGCTCCGGCAACAGACCCCGTCCCCGATCACCGCGACCATGGCTACCGGCGCCGTCACGCCGACCGCAGCCCTTACGACGACGACCGCCGCAAAGACATCCGGGGTACTCAACCCGCAAGCGTCACTACCTGTCGTGCTCATCACGCCAACTGTCACCGCTACCGCGCGGGTGACGTCCAGTGCTACTCCCATCGCGACGCCCTCCACCTCTCCATCCGCGACGCCCCCATCGGACAAAGTGCCGCCTCCCATCGAGGTATACGATCTCAACCGCTACCCCTTTGACATCGTGCTCGCGGCCATCTTTGGCCTGACGCCCGGCTTGCTTATCAGCCGTCTGTCGCAAAGCACCGACCAGGCCAAAAAAGATTTGCACAGCAGTGAGGCGGGCAGTCAAGCACCGCGGCCCTAAGCCACGGCTTGTGCAAACGCTCCTGTTCTGGGTCATCGATGAGAAAGTCTCTGTTCCACTATGCCGTGATACACCCAAAGCGCCAATCAGGCCCTGTCAAGAAACAGGAACTGCGGTACCCTACTAATTGATACTTCTGGTGGCTAAGACATGGTTCAACCAGGGTTCCCTTTTCTTGACAGTTTCCCGCATACGGAGCGCCTGGAACTGTCACGGGCGATTGAACCGTGTCTGACGTTGGGACTGTGGGAACGGCGGGTGAATGCAAACGAAGAGTAGCGATAGTCTCTATCTAGAGACGCTCAAGCAACATATCCTCATCTATGACGGCGCGATGGGCACCTCGATCCAGAACCGTGAGCTCTCCGCGGCCGACTTCGACGGCAAAGAGGGCTGCAACGAGTATCTGGTGTTCACGCGGCCCGACGTGATCGAGGACATCCACGAGGCGTTCATGGCCGTGGGCTGCGACGTGCTGGAGACGGATACCTTCGGTGGCTCACGTCCCAAGCTGGACGAATATGGGCTCGGCGAGCGTACTCGCGAGCTCAACGTGGCCGCCGCGCGCCTGGCCCGCCTGGTGGCCGACCGCCACGCCACGCCCGCGCGCCCCCGCTTCGTGGCTGGCTCGCTCGGTCCCACCGGCTTCCTGCCGTCGTCCGACGATCCCTCACTGGGCAACGTTACCTTCGAGCAGTTGGAGGCGATCTTCCGCGAACAGGCCGCCGCGCTGATCGCCGGCGGCGTCGACGTGCTGCTGATCGAGACCGCGCAGGACATCCTGGAGGTCAAGGCAGCCATTTTTGGCTGCCGCGCCGCGATGCGGGACGAGGGACGCCAGGTCGCCATCCAGGCGCAGGTCACGCTCGACACCTCCGGCCGCATGCTGCTGGGCACCGATGTCGATGCGGCCATGGTCACGCTGGAGGCGCTGGGCGTCGATGTCGTGGGGCTCAACTGCTCCACGGGCCCCGAGCACATGCGCGAGCCCGTGCGCGCCCTCTGCGAGCGGTGCCCTCTCCCCGTCGCGGTCATCCCCAACGCCGGCCTGCCGCGCAACGAGGGCGGCCGCGCCGTCTACCCGCTGGAGCCCGAGCCGATGGCCCGGCAACTGCTGGAGTTCGCGCGCGACATCGGCGTCAATATCGTCGGCGGCTGCTGCGGCACGACGCCGGAGCACCTGGCGCGCGTGGTGGAGATCTGCGGCGCCCTGACGCCGCGAGACCGCCGCGTCGAGCGCGCGCCGCGCCTGTCCAGCGCCATCCGCGCCGTGGGCATGGCGCAGGAACCGCCCCCGGCCCTGGTCGGCGAGCGCGTCAACACGCTGGGCAGCCGGCGCGTCAAGCGCCTGCTGCTGAACGACGACTATGACGCCGTGCTGACGGTCGCGCGGGATCAGGTCGACGGCGGCGCGCACGTGCTCGACGTCTGCGTGGCCATGACCGAGCGCGCGGACGAGGCCGTCCAGATGCGCACGCTTGTCAAGAAGCTGTCGATGACCGTGGAGGCGCCGCTGGTCATCGACACCACCGAGGCCGACGTGGCGCGCGAGGCCCTGGCCGCCTGCCCCGGCCGCGCCCTCATCAACTCGGTCAACATGGAGAACGGGCGCGTCAAGCTCGACGCGGTGCTGCCGCTGGCGCGCGACCACGGCGCGGCCGTCGTCTGTATGACTATCGACGAACAGGGCATGGCCAAGACGGCCGAGCGCAAGGCCGAGGTGGCGCGGCGCATCCACGACATCGCCTGCCGCGAGTATGGCCTGCCCGCCGACGCCCTCGTCTTCGACACGCAGACCTTCCCGCTGGGTACCGGGCAGGACGACCTGCGCGATTCCGCCGTGCAGACGATCGAGGGCATCCGCCAGATCGAGCGCGAACTGCCCGGCGTGATGAGCGTGCTGGGCATCAGCAACATCTCCTTTGGCCTGGCCCCGCACTCGCGGCCCGTCCTCAACTCGGCCTTCCTCTACCACGCCGTTGAGGCCGGCCTGGACATGGCCATCGTACATCCGGCCGAGGTGATTCCCTACATGGAGATTCCCGGCGAACAGCGCGATCTGGCCGAGGACCTCATCTTCAACCGCCGCCCCGACGCGCTGGGCCGCTTCGTCGACTACTACGAGCAGCACGGCCCCACGGCCGGCGCGGCGGAGGTCGAGGACCCCATGGAGGGCATGACCGCCGAGCAGCGCATCCACTATCGCATCCTGCACCGCAAAAAGGACGGCGTGGAGGCCGACATCGACGAGGCGCTGACGCGCCAGGGGCCGGTGGAGGTGCTCAACGGGGTGCTGCTGCCGGCGATGAAGGACGTGGGCGACCGTTTCGGCGCGGGCGAGCTGATTCTGCCCTTCGTGCTGCAATCGGCCGAGGTGATGAAAAAATCCGTGGCGCACCTGGAGCAATTCCTGGAGCGCAAGGAAGGCTACACCAAGGGCAAGGTGGTGCTGGCCACGGTCTACGGCGATGTGCACGACATCGGCAAGAATCTGGTCAACACCATCCTCTCCAACAACGGCTACACCGTGTTCGACCTGGGCAAGCAGGTGCCCCTCAACACGATCATCGACAAGGCCGTCGAGGTAGGCGCGGACGCCATTGGCCTCTCGGCGCTGCTGGTCTCGACCTCCAAGCAGATGCCGCTGTGCGTGCAGGAGCTGCACAAGCGCGGGCTGGATTTCCCGGTGGTGGTGGGCGGCGCGGCCATCAACAAGGCCTACAGCAACCGCATCCTCTTCGTCGACGAGCGCCAGGAGCGGCCCTACGACCCGGGAGTCTTCTACGCTAAGGACGCCTTCGAGGGCCTGGACATCATGGACACCCTGATGACGCCCGAGCGGCGGCCGGACTTCGTGGCCGCGACGGTGCGCTCGGCGCGCGAGGCGCTGGGACGCGCGCGCCCCGCGCCCGCCGCCCCGACCGTCGCCGTCCCCGCCACCTCGAACACCGACCGCGATGTGCCAGCGCCCGCGCCGCCCTTCTGGGGCTCGCGCACGCTCGACGGCATCGACCTAGAGAAGGTCTTTCGCTTCCTGACCCTGCGTTCGCTGTTTCGACTGCAGTGGGGCGCCAAGGGCGTCAAGGGCGACGACTGGGTGCGTCTCCTAAAGGACGACTTCATGCCCCGCCTGCGCGCCATGCAGCGCGAGGCCCTGGCGCAGGGCTGGCTGCGGCCGCGCGCCGTCTACGGCTACTACCCCGCCGCCGCCGAGGGCGATGACCTGCTGGTCTACGACCCGGTCGACCCGGAGCGCGTGCTGCAGCGGTTCCACTTCCCGCGCCAGCCAGCCGAGGAGCGGCTGTGCCTGGCCGACTACTTTGCGCCCGTGGAGTCGGGCCGACGCGACCTGGTGGCGTTCCAGGCGGTCACCATGGGCGCGCGGGCGACCGAGCTGGTGGACGAATTGCAGGCCAAGGGCCGCTACGCCGACGCCTACTACACGCACGGGCTGGGCGTGGAGTCGGCGGAGGCGCTGGCCGAATACCTGCACCGCCATATCAACCGGGAGCTGGGCCTGCCGCGCACGCGGGGCAAACGCTACAGCTGGGGCTACCCGGCCTGCCCCGACCTGGAGGAGCACGTCAAGGTCTTCGCCCTGCTGCCCCAGGCGCGCGACATCGGGCTGCGCCTGACCGAGGCCTACCAGCTCGTGCCCGAGCAGTCCACGGTGGCCATCATCGCGCACCACCCGCAGGCCAAGTACTTCGCCGCCCGCACCAGCCCGCGCTCCACGACTGACTGACAGCCACGGAAGGAGATAGCAATGCCCCAAACGTTGGCGTCGCCGCGACGACTATGTATCGCCCTGACGATGGCGGTCGCGGTTCTCGCGAGCGGCGGAGCAGTGCGTACGGCGGGGCTCGGCCCCGGCGCCGGCCCCCGGACGCCCCGGTTGATCGTCCCTAGTTGGCGAACCCCGGTCGGGGCCGGCGCCTGGACGCCGGACGGCAGCATGACCACGGCGCGCATGAGTCACACGGCTACTCTCCTCAAGGACGGCCGGGTCCTCGTCGCCGGCGGCATCGGTGGACCTCACGCTACTCCCCTGACCAGCGCGGAGGTGTACGATCCGCGCACGGGGCGCTGGACGCCGACCGGGCATATGGTCCAGCCGCGCTCCGGCCACGCCGCCGTATTGCTTCCGATTGGCAAAGTCCTGGTGGTGGGGGGCGCGGGCGCGAACACGGCCACGGACTACCCTATCAACCTCAGCGCCGAGATCTATGACCCGCGCAGTGGCCGCTGGTCGCCGGCTCACTCCCCGATCGCGGCCACTACCAATAGATACTTCACCGCGACGCTGCTCCCCAGCGGCAAGGTGCTGGTCGCCGGAGGGACGTCAGACTTCGACGTACAGAGACGCTGCTGGCGGACGGCCGCGTCCTTGTCACCGGCGGCGCCGATCCAGGCAGCGGCAACCCCACCTCCAGCACCGAGATCTATATTCCTCCCATCCACCCACGTTTACCATAAGTTCCCACCAAGGACACCGCCGCTGGCTGTGCGCGGCCGTTGCCCTCTGAAGGCGAGATCTCGCTCGGTGGGTTTTTATGTCTGAGGCCGCGCACTACCAACCTTTGACGCCTTGACCGCCCAATCAGTAGACTGTGGGTAAGATATATGGTGTGAGCAACTGCGGGCGAGACGGGAACGCAAGGGGGAATGGGACGGGTGGTAACAGCGGTATTCTCGCGTGTGGGAACGAGATTGCGGGCGGTGAACATGGACCTGGACGCGCTACGCGCTGAGTTGGCGCACCGATATGGCGTAACCGCGGACCCTCGCGCGCTCGCGGCTGACACGCGTATGCAACGCCCCGACCTGGAGCTACTGGTGGCGATCGCGCGCGTCTTCGCTGTTTCCGTTGACGACCTGCTGGATGTGCGTGACATCTCCTTACCATCCGGTGTTGCCGCTTCAGACACTGAGGCGTCGACCCAGGAGGCTCGTCATGACGCGGGATCGAACCCGGACCTGGGGGAGGACGTTCTGCTCGATCCTGTGCGCGAGGATCGCTTGCGTGTGCTGCAACGACGGCGCGATTCCAACGAGACCCCTCTGACAAATGCTGAGGTGGCTGAACTTGATGACTTGTTGGATATGGCGGCCAGGGCGCTTTTCGCCCACAATGTCGAGGCCTACGCGATGGAGCAGGGCATCTCCTGGACAGTCGCACGGGAAGACATCCTTGCTACGTCCAATGATGCCGTCGCCTTCGCGGACGCACTGCAGCGAGACCCGAGGCTCATGGCGGACGAGGTTGCGGCCATTCGTGCCGCGCGTCTAAACAGAGCAGGGTAATAGGACCCGCCTCTACGATCCACGGCACGATACGTGGCCCCGTCACTTTGGCTACTCACCGACGAAGGGCTACATGGTCATCGTAGGATTGACGGAGATCGGGAGGGAAACGATTCGCTCACTCAAGTTCCATGAAGGCGGCGAGGAAGGTCCGGTCGTCGAGCGAGGCGCCATGGTCGTACGTGGGCTCTATCCGCCCCTATGGTTACGCGCGGCCTATCGGATTTGATTTAAGGGCTATCGCCGCGCTCATGCTTGCCTGGAGATAGCCGAATACGCGAGGCACGCTTTCACATCGTCCAGCGTGAGGCGAGGATAATCCGCAAACAACTCATGCACATCAGGATTGGCCGCGCGCTTAGCCAGCACGAGTTCCACGGGAATCCGCGTGCCTTTCACAATCGGCTTACCGGCCAGGATCTCCGGGTCTTGCACGATTCGCTCGCGATACGTCAGGGTACGCTGTTCGATAGCCATAAGCCTTCTCCTCCCCGCCTTCTTGCCCCCGTCGCCCCATCATCAGACGGCATACTCATGATACAGTGATGCCTCTCATGGCTGTTGCTGCATACCGGGATTCGGCGAGATCAGGACGCGCAGGCGCACCCGGCGCTCGTCCTCTCCGATGGCGCCGACGACCACGTAGTTGCCGGGGCCGGGGAACACGATCCCGACCGGGATGACGAACATGACGCGCTGCTCGGCGCCCTGGTCGATGTGCGGCGGGCGTCCAGTGCGGAAGCCGGCTTGCGCGCGCATCGTCTCGCGCCCGTCCGCGTCCTCCATGCGCAGGACGAGGCTATGGTCGGTATTGGTGGCGTTCCAGGGCACCAGGATGCCGACGGCGATACCGAACGAGGCCACGTCGGCAATGCTGCGCAGGTTGAGCACCTCCCAGCCGCCGCCCATCATATACAGCTTCCCACCGACCACCTCGGCACGGTCGGCCAGCATCAGGAAGTCGATCCATGGCCCCGATTCACGCACGCGTACACGCTCCTATCCTCATCCGCCCATCATCGCTGCCGTTGTCTATGGCGTACACGTATCATACACTACTATCGGGGGTCCCGCTACAACGCGGGCGCGGATGGCCCGCTCACCCCTGCATCCCTAGGGCAATCCAGGTCGCGGAGGCGACGATGGCGCGCCGGACGCGCGCCGATTGGCCACCCCAGGAACGGGACGGAGGAGACGCGAGACATGGCGCCGGGCATCGACGACCGCTTCCTGCTCTCGCGCCGCGGATTGGCGTTGTGCAGCGTGCCCATCATCATCCTCCTGGCCCTCAATAGCCTCGTCTTCTACCGCAATACGCAAACGCTGATCGGCCATGAGCGTCTGGTGGCGCACACGCAGGAGGTCCTTGGCGCGCTGGATACCACACTCGCCGAGATGACCGCCGCGGAGAGCGCGCAGCGCGGCTACATCATCGTGGGGAGGCCCGCCTATCTGGCCGCCTACAGCGCCACGATCCGGCGCATCGGGCCGCGAATCGCGCATGTCCAGAGCCTGACCGCGGATAATCCGACGCAGCAGCGCCGCATCGGGACGCTACGGCAACTGGCCTCCGCCAGGCTGGCCGATCTGGCGCGGGCTATCGCCCTCCAGCGGAGGGGTCAGGTAGGACAGGCGCGGCAGGTCGCGCTGTCGGACCGTGGCATCGCGTTGATGGACCGTGTGCGCGGTCTGCTTGGGACAATGACCAACACGGAACTGGAGCTTCTGGTCCAGCGTAAGGTCGACACTGACAACGCGTCGACCCTCACCACCTTGACCTTGGTCCTGGCGACGGTCGGAGACGTTGCGCTGCTTGGCGGCCTGCTGGTGGTCATCGCGCGCGCCGTGAGCCGTCGCAACCAGACCACGGCCGCGCGGGAGCGCCTGCTGGAGCATGCCGAGGCGGCCAGGGTCGAGGCCATCAGAGCCGTGGCCGCGCGCGACGCATTCCTCTCGCTGGCCGCCCACGAGCTCAGAACGCCGCTCACGGCGCTGCTGGGCAACGCCCAACTGCTGCGCCGTCGCCTGGACCGCCAGGACCCCGTGGGTCCGCGTGAGCAGCGGCTGGTCGGCGCGTTGACCGAACGGGCCGAGCGCATGCGCCGGCTGATCGAGCAACTGCTCGACGTGGCGCGCCTGCAAGGGCAGGGGCTGACCCTGGACCTGAAGGACGTCGACCTGCGCGCACTGGTCGGCCAGACGGTCGAGACCGCCACCCATGCCGCCGGGGATGAGGCGCACCCGATCCGTCTCGTGACAACGGAGGAAGAGGGGCCGCTGCTGGTCAGCGGCGACGAGCTGCGCCTGGAGCAAGCGATGGACAACCTGCTCTCCAACGCCATCAAGTATAGCCCGGGCGGAGGGCGCATCACGGTCGCCGTCTCACGTCAGGGGACGACGGCGCGCGTCGCGGTGACCGACGAGGGCATCGGCATCCCGCCGGAGTCCCTGCCGCGCGTCTTCGAACAATTCTACCGCGCGGCGAACGTCAGCCCGGCCTCGATCGGCGGACTGGGCGTGGGACTCTACGTGGTCAAGGAGATCGTGACGCGGCACGGCGGGACGGTGGAGGCCGCCAGCGCCGAGGGCGCGGGCAGCACCTTCACGCTCGTCCTGCCGCTTGCCATTCCCGCCGAGCAGACCAGCAATTGACTTCTTGTTAGCAACCCCCGTCTTTGGCCCATAAGACGACATGCGAGAGAGGGACCACCAATGGAGGCTTACACAGGCATCGATCATAGCGAGGAGATGAAGGAATACTGGCGCTTAGCCCGCGAGTTCCCGCTGGTCTCCATCCACGATGACACTCACCTGGAAAATGCATTGGACGTTGTCGACCGCCTGACGGACAAGTCGACGCGCACCAAGGGCGCGGAAGAATACCTGCGAACCCTGGCGGACCTCGTCTACGTCTACGAGCAGGCGCACGTTACCTGGCCGCCGGT
>JAABUX010001436.1_pt1 | contig 36199 bp, 30 predicted proteins | sample 5561851 | NCBI WGS metagenome assembly JAABUX01 (sample SAMN10711883, study PRJNA513361) | rock metagenome | isolation source: Antarctica rocks | place: Antarctica: Victoria Land, Richard Nunatak red sandstone | collected 2016-01-03
ATTCGCCTGCCGCTGGGTGTACGATAATAAAACTGTATGTTGGGTGACTCAGCTCGTGGTGCATCAAGATTATCGAGAGCGAGGACTTGCAATAGGCCTCTTGAATCAACTCAGGCATTATGACGATGACATCTACGGCCTTATGAGCTCTCATCCAGCTGCGTGCTTAGCGGCTGCTAAAGCATTTGGAAGTAAGCGCATATTCATGTTCGTTGTGAATCTAATGCTGAATATGATAGGCTCCATCAACACAGTCCGACTTGACTTTATCAAGGAGCATGCGGAAGAGATCATGAAAGCGTCCCCAATACGCTATGTCAAAGATGTTAAACTCCGCGGTAGTGTCTTTAACCCTGAGGATGCCAGCGGGCTTGTGTCAAGTGTTGATACTGGCTTTTGGGTCGACCATACCGAACCACTTGAAGCTCTGGAATGGGCGCGAGACACAGTAGACTGGCCTCTCGGTGAATTGCATGATGGCCATGAGTTCCTTCTTGTTCTTGAAGTCAGACGCCGTACCCGATCTAGATCTCGGTCCACATCTAGGCCCAAAGCCGCGTCGTAGTACCTGGTTGATAGTGTCTTCCTTTTCTGTTGAATCGATAAAGGGAAGGATAGGTCCTTAGTGGGTTGCTTAAGAGTCAATGATATCAAGAATTACGGTCGGCTGATTTACAATGGTCGCTTGTAATTGCTCATCGAGTTTCCTCATGGTAGATACACATTCTGAGTTGTCGCACTGTGTTGATCAAAACGACTTTACATCTGGGACGAAGTTATGTAGTCGGCCCGTCTGTTGAATAAATGTCGGAGGTGCTTCGCTCAAAACATCTCGTTGAATGTGGCTCTCGCAATAGTCCTCGTTAACAAACATGGTTGAAAACTCCCGTATGTGGCCTGGCCGCTATTTCTGAAGTCGGCGGGCCAATGGGAAAAATTCCCTCGCGTTCGGCCGTAATTTCTGCTTTGCTGCACCCCGAGACAGGTTATGCACCCGTTAGAAGCCAACAATTTCAGGTCCCAGCTTTGTCTGCATCCCTCAGGGTCGGGAGCTGGTTCTCTTGGGGGAGATCTCCTGGACCTACTTTGATCTATTTGATCCAATGCACTCCCACTAGAATTCTCCTGGGAGAACTTGCCTAGGAGGGCCAGGAGGAGCAGGACGAGGGGACCATGCGTATTGAAATATATTTTTGTGAAGGATAAGAATGGAATGGGCTGGATTCGCTGACTGCCGCCCTGTTCCCTGGGAGAGATCTCCTGAGTCCATCCTCCCAGGAGCTTTAAATACGGCTTGGCCATCATTGATCCAATACCAGCTCATCCTAGCTACCTCTTAAACCCAGAAGAATTCTCCTAGGACAAACTCCCTAGGAGAGCCCGAATTAGCAGGTAGCGCTACAACCGTGCCAAGTTGAAGCGGGGTGCCAGAATAGGAGCAGGGAGTCAGAATTGGAGTAGGGTGCCAGAATTGGAGGGTTGCAAGAGGTGGAGCAGCAGGACTGGACCAAACGGAGAGAGTGTCAACTAATGAACGAATGCCCTATTAGGGTGTATAAGGAAAGACATTAAGCCTTGTATAACGGTCAATATAATAATACGCTAGGGACAAGAAAATGAAAGCACAATATTTTATCAATTGATCACGAATCCTGAACATGTATAAGCTAAATTACATCTATTAGTCTGAGTCAATTCGCAATTTTCTGCCTTCTCACATGAAATCCTCAAATATAACTAATGACGAGGCTGAAGATAAAGCGATAGAGCTTTATTGATAGACGAAATAGAGACTACAACTCTAGAAAACATAGGCGAAAATGATGGATAATATATATGATGTGGGAAAACATCTCCGCTCCCAGCGCTGTAGACATGAGAAGGAGGATTGAATAGTTTCTTACTCGTCGTGGAGGCGAGGGTCAAGCTTGTCGAATAGGTCAGAACATACCGACGACGCCGGCGTTTCCGCAACACCTGTGCTCTCGTCCGTGGCGGAAGTGGTTGATGGAGATGAATGTTCCGAGCTGATCGAAGGAGGTGTCGACGTTCCAGCGTATTGTTGGCCATACAGCTTCGTCGTCTCATCCACAAACTTATACGTGAATTGGGGCCACGTTTCGAGCTTCACGTCCGGGTCGTGATCCTTGGTCCGTCGAGACCTCTTTCTCCGGTTAGGCTCAAATTCCACTTCGCTGCCTGATCTACGCCTCTTGATGCCTTTGGTGAACTCGATGTAATGAATATCCTGAAGGTGGAATTTCAGCTCCAGGACGGATGGGAAGGCATCGACGTATTTCGGTCGCGGATGTGTGCATTTGGTCGCTTTACAACCGTCCAGCAGTTTAATATGGCCGTCAAGATGTGCTTTCCATTTTCCTTGGTCGAGAAATTGCTGCATCCGCATGGGAGCTGAAAGCGCCGTGTTTCCCATGCAGAAAGGGCAGTACCTAGGGCAGGCGAGGGTTCCGCCGTAGACAAAGGGATTGCACTGGATGGGAAGTATTTCAGGCCTCCCTAGGTGGATTTCGTAGTGATCGTTCCATTCGTCCTTGCCGACAATCCACTCACTGCAGTCGAAGCATAGCTCGGTAAAGCTATAGCTGGTCACGAGTTTCTTTTTGTAGCAGCTATAGATGTGCCTCCATCTCTCGGCGGCCGGTTTACTGTGGGGAAAGAATCTCGTTAGTCGCTCAACGTATATATAGAGGATATCGAGGGTAAGGAGATCACACACCTATTGAGCTCCAGCTTATGGTCTGCCATCAGGCACGTGCATTTCTCTGGCTCTAAGCCTGGGCGGAAGGGGACTTCAGCGTCCTGTTAATAGAGCGCGATCATATCACGGAGGACGGATCGACCTTCATCGCTACGGATCGGAGCGACGAGGAAGAGATTAGATGCCAGACGGTCCCGTTCGGGTATAAGGCGGCGGACGCGGTGGAATCATATACGGTGGTACCCCATTAAGACGGCGTCGTCTGGGCTGGTAAGGAGTTTACCCGGTTGCTTCTCCTGGTACTTGCGGAGTTCGTTCGAAACCAGCTTTCGTTTTTGCGCCATTAACGTATTACGACTGTCCTTGGCGGCGGAGTTAGTCTTGGCCTTTGGAGCTAAGGCCTCGATCTCGTCTTAAATGGCGGTAAACTCTGGGGTATCCTCCAGCTTATACTATTTTTTGGCTGGCAGCGCCTACTAAAGTTCCGGGTTATGATATAGAGTCATCCCGCGAAAACGATTATTCACGATAGTGCGAAGCTTTCCGTCGAAGTATCCCCCTTAAAGGTCGGTTCCGGCATTATTAGGTTAGTAGGACTCGCTAAAGGTCCGCTTATTTTTATGTCCGCCATGCTTTATGCGCTGAGCGGTCGAATAGAGCTTATCTATACCCGCCGGATTAGCCTAAGAGTTTAGACGTATCGAGAAAAGCGTAAAAATATACCGACAATATATAAGCCCTCTACCCGGAAGTCGTGGATAGTAGGGGGGCGGAGGTATCCCGCGTGGATGCCTAGTTCCCTCAGACGCCTGCTGAAGGTATCGGCCTTTTCCATCTCGCCATTAGAGATGACGTGGAAAAAGGGCTTGCTAAGGACATTTTTATTTTACTGGAGATGATATATTTCGTCCTCTAGAGGTTTAATAGCCAATAATTCTTCTATAGTATTATAGTCCTGAAAAGCATTATCTGCGATGGCTCTAGCTAGTATTATAAGCATTAGATTATAGAAAAGTAGTCGTGGCTCCAGGCCTTCGTATATTAAATATTCCGGCCTGTATATTAAGTTAAGGGTTAGGAAAGGTATATCGATATAAAGGCCCTGGATGTTTAGGAGGTAAACCTTTTCTCTAGTATCGAGGTCATATTCTTAGCATCTTTTATAACTTGTAGGGCGAATTCGGCTTACCCGTATTTATTTCGAAAGACTCTAAAGGTTATATCCTATCCGGTACGATCTTAGTAAATGGTATCCTCTATATAAGTATCTCTTCCATCTGCGAACTATACTTACACGGTAGTAGAGCCCGCGACTAGAACCGGTACGACAGGTGGACTTGATATACTTACCTACCCTAGCTAAAGTAAATATATAGAGCTGGATCTTCGCTTATATATCTAATCGTACCCGTGGCTTATCGTAGATCTACTAGTCTTTCTCTTAAAGCTGAGTTCCCAGATAAATAAAGTAATTAGTAGTACTATAGCTCCTAATTCTCTTTCTATAAGTAAGGCTAAGCTCTATTTATAGGGGTTCCTTAATAAACTATATAAGGGTTAGCTTTAATACTTAGAGTATAAGGGACTTATATAGCTAAAGGGTACCGACGTTTATAACGGACTAGGTTATTTCTGGAGGCATAAGGGAAGCGTGCCTCCGCCAGCCGGCCGTGAAGTCTTTCTAGTATTAGAGGACGGTTTTCTTACCAGCTTTGGGATCGCCGTAAATACCATCGATCCCGTACGTAATCGTCCTTATAAAGCCCTTTAAGGACTCTAAGTCGTACGGATCAGCGCCAGGGTAGGTCTACGCGTATCTATTTAGGTGAGGATGGGTATCAGGTAAATAGGCTTCTTTTGAAATTGGGTAAGGGGCTAGGGCGGTAGACCTACCCCTTCCATAGACCCAAGGCACGAGCGTAGTTTTAATCGGTCTTGGATTTAATATGCTTCTTGATTTCAGTACCATTGACGATCTCTATATTGATCTCAGAACCCTTCTCACGAGCTCGCTGGAGAAAATCCTCCGGGGACTTCTTCTTCGGCATTGGAGACGGTGAGAGGAGTAAATCAGACGGACTAAAGAGCGTAAAGCGAAATAAGAGGGAGGAGAAGAGAGAGACAATAGAGAGACTACGCAGGTATCGTGGAGCTATAACTTGCTAAGAGTAAGGCGTATTGCCAGACGATTGGCAAAAGCAATGGGAGTACGGTAGACAGGTAGGGAAGAAGAAACAGAAAGAACGAGGGCAGTAAGCCAGCCTTTATACGAAATAACGGGGGCGAGGGCACGGCGTAGGCTTTATATCCAGTCTTAGAGCCCCAGGGAGCCAGCTTGGGCTCCCCTCCATCTTGCTGGGCTTCGCCGTCTAAAGTTGACAAATTCAAGCTGGTAAGATGCACTAAGAGTCACGAGAATAGGAACTTAAGAGAGCAGGAAGGAGTAGTGGGAGAGCAAAGGTGAGTTGGAGTGAGCAGTAGGTGACGCGAAGGTGCGTGGTGGGTGAGAAGAGCGGCGACAGCTGACTAACCCGACCGGGAGCGAACGCAGGTTTTCGTAGGCCACCCTACCTATAAAGACGTAACAAGGCTAGATTTTACGAACGTTAAAGTAATCTTTCGTAATATTTTGGCACCATGGTCTTCAGTGGCTCATGCTACTTTTCACTGGCCAAGGCTGTGTAGTCGCGCGCTTCAAGTCACAGCCTCCGGTGGTTCTTTTGTTGGCTGCTACTTAAGATCCTCTGTCAGCGTCTTCGGCTTTAGAATCCCCTCCTTTATTATGGCTGACCCTTTTTCTGCTGCCGGTAGCGCTGTTGGTGTTATATCGCTTGGGTTGACCATTTGCCAAAGTCTGATTTCCTATTATGGGTCATGGAAGGCTTACGACGATGAGATAAAAAGTCTCTCCTATAAAGCCGAAGGACTTAAAACCACACTTCAGACCTTGCAGCATCCCCTGAGAAAGCTAGAGTCTGCCAATCCCTCCGAAACTATGGAGGTGCAAAGCCGAGTATTGGCGTGCGAAGAAGTCATACAGAAAATGGGGAAGAGAGTCAGGAAATGCGAAGAAATTCTGCCTTCGTCTGCCTTCGCGCACAAGCTTCAAGTTCTCGGGAAGAAGACACTCTACCCTTTCAAACGGGAGACTCTGATATGATTAAGGGACACCATTGGGGGACTCCAAGCAAACCTGAATACAGCGCTTTTGATGCTACAAATGTGCGTGAGCTTGAGTACTATATGTCGAAGAATTCTTCTAAAATATGTCTAAATAGGGCTGCAATACAATCCCAAACCGAGAAAATTGCGATTCTTGAGTCAGTCTTGATATCCGCTGCAGCTTGCAACAAGGATATTTGCGAGAGGATGACAAATACGGAGGCAAGAACGGCTGTGGTTTTGAAGAGCCCATCGACGATCCAAGACACCACCAATAGAGCAAGTTCGATACTTGCCGGATATGAGCAGCGTTTCCATTATATAGTAAGGTTATTACATATCTATGGAAAAAGGCTTTGCTTACCGAATGATAGGATTCACTGATGAGGACTCCTAAGCGGCTGCTAGATATCGAGCCAAGTTTGCCTCGTTCGACGTGCAATAAGCGTCAAAGCTTGAAGAGTAATATAAGGTATGAGCCACGAGAGAGAGATCATTTGGCACATACACTTATAAGACGAAGTACCACGAGAACTGTGTTGCTGTATACAGCCACTATACGGCAAAGAGTTCCGCTGGACACGACATAAATATTCCATTTATCGGCTCTCCACTGCTTCTCATCTCAAGACATGTCCGTTTCATCAATTCGCAGAGCGAAAGCAAACCTTAGGAGTCAATTACGCCTTTTGTGCTTATATGCTGAATATATCAATACGAGCGACATTATCAATAGTAACAGGCGCTGGTGGACTATCGATCTCTCCACGACTGAGCTTTCGTAACACGGTGCCCTATGACTCTCCAGCGTTCAAGCTTTTACAGCAAGTTCGAATCTCTGATCACGATCATGTGGATTCAAGTACTATGTCTCGCTTCCTAAAGACCACATTGAGACAACTATACCAGCTTTTCAGCGATAGGAAGGCTTCGCCTCAGGACGAAACTAAATACGGAGAGACGCTACTACACGTGAGTCAGATTTCCAGAAGGTTTGAAATCAATAGTAACTTCTAGCACAGTATGCCTGTAAAAGGATCCATAAAATGGGACTAGACAGCCCGGATATGTTCTCTGCCTACCGTCAATTCATCAACGGTATTATTGACTTTGGTGTTTCTCCGGATCAGGTAACCTTGAGCCTCGAGACGCCTGTAGACATCTTCCTTGGGAACGCATGGTGGCCACATCGTTTCAATGAGGAATCTTGCAGTCGTGTCGCAGACATCAGCATTGATCTTATCGATAACGGCGCGACTTTCTCAGAAGAGGCAATAGATGGCACATGCGCCAGGATTGATGTTGGCGCGATGTGTGGCGTGTCAACGCTGCAGAGTTCGTTGCTGATAATCAAAGAGATCGGGAATCGCGATGGCGGTATGGAAGGTAAAGGATACATTAACATTTACTACAGGAATTATAACAAGCTAAATGGCTTCAGGTTTTTCGATAAGCGAGATTGCGAAAGGAGTGTGCACTCAGTCGGAAAGTCTGCTTCGTAGAGCACTTGCTAATAACCAGACCTACGTCGACTTCCAAGATCGTAAGGGGAGAACGCCCCTTCATTTCGCCGCAAATTGGCCTTATGGGGTCGCAATACTCTTGGGTAGAGGTGCTGATATCCGTAAGACAGATCGCTTTGGCTGGTCGCCTCTCCACTATGCATATTCATTGAAATGCTTGGCGTCGGTTCAATTGATGTTACAGGCAGACAGCGTCCTCTATAACGGCCAGTCCTGCACAATTGCGGTTCTAGAGGACGGCATTGCATCTCGCGATACACAGATTCTTGAAGTCACTATAGCCGCCCTAGTGGAGAGACGTCTACGACTCGAAAGGCTGGCGGAGGCCAAGGCATCTACCGTCGCCTTAGAATTGCGGCACGACAAGATGTTTGACAATCAAGCTTTTGAAACTCAGACTCCATTGGAAAGTAGTGCAATTCCTGCAGATGAAGCATCACCAGTGGCAGCAATCCTCGAGTCAGTCTACCAAGCAAAGAATCTGGACTGCTGGGCAGCGGACAAGCTTTTCTGTGCTGGATTCCGTCACGTAGACAGGGTCGACGAGACTGGTCTGACACCGTTGATGAAACTTCGGATCCAGCTTTTTACGAGTCGGCCTTTCGCTGATGCTCTGAAGCTTGGGATCTGGCTCACATCCCATGGGGCGATCATATGCCGAACCTTACCCACCTCTAGCGCCTCAGTCCGTCACCAGTTGGGTGCAGATTTCGGGTACTATCTGATGGAGGCGATTTGGTTTGGTGGTCCTGTCTCTCATCAAACAATTCGGGCACGTTTTCACAGCACAATTTTCGATCTCGACGACCATTGCCGAGCATTTTTGTTGGACATCCTGACAAGAGACAAGGCAGATAATTGGGTTTGCGCCTGCTCGTATCACGGCTGCCGAGCGCTCATTAAAATGCTCAGAGTCTGTTACAGCTTTGTCGATGGTATAGGGGAAAAGACATTTGGAACCTTCCCAGCAGAAATGGGGAAAATTTGGCTCATTGGAGCTCTTGTCGACTTTGTCATGCCATATTTGAGGGGAGACGACTCACTACTCCGAGAAATTGTTCGTTTTGTGACCTTCGACAGGTTAGACTTAACCCACACTTGCTGTAATACTGACAGCCCCATCGAGGACTGCCTCAAAGTCGCGGAGGTCCAAGAAATCCGGGAAGAAGAACGCCTTATTTCGAATGACTTGGAGGAGCTACTCGCAAGCTTCGAGCCAAATCGTGAGGAATTCGAAGCTTTGTTAGAGTCACTGCTCGGAAAGCACTGGTTAAGCAGGATGGGACACAGCCCGTATGAGAAGAAAATCTCAGCTCATGACTCCGTGCTGCAAGCCAGGAAGCTAGGCGTTATTCTTGAATGGGATCCTGCCTAAAGCTACCATAATTTTCAATGAATCCCGATCCTTCACCTCTTCACAGAAGTTTTGCTCGACGTCATTCTACCGTGATAGTGCGTAAGGCCTCATAAATGACATAGTCGAAGTGATTAAATAGCAAACAATAATTTTGAGCTAGTAAGAAACGAATGGGTGTGTTTTAGATATATCAGTCAAAATGGGCTGCCAGCGCTTATGATCAGTCGATCGATGAATATTATACCTCTTACTCATGCCAATTAGCAGGCGCAAGGCTCGCAGGAGTTACCCTAATTGATCTGCTTTTTCACCAACTTTGGTTTTGTACTCTTGAGATGCTGTGGATTTGAACTTACCGTATAATGAATCGTAAGTTTACTGATCCGATTCTTTCACTAAGATAAGCAATGATAGGAAATTTTTGGCAGAAGCTTAGGCGGATCAATGATCATCTTTTCTTTAAAACGAATGCTTTGGCCCAGAGCAGTCCCACTCCCTACACTAACTAAGTACATGTATCGTCATCGAGTAGTAGGCCTTCCTACGGCGTATTCACAACCAATAACAGGAGTACGATTCCGTATGCTATTGACCCCAGAGGAAAACGTTTCAAAAAACCCCTAGGACGTAGGAACCACTCTAGATATAGAGAACCAGGAGGGAGGTGACTATCGGCATTATACCAGCACTACCCCTATCTCTCCTAGCCAGCAGTGTATGTCAAACACCGCCGGGGCAGTTGGAACCGAGTATTCGAGTCGATTCCAAAAATTGGAATCGAGTATCAACTCGAATATTGACTTAAATCGCCAAGATATATAACTATGCATTACTTTAATGTATTAACACCAAAGTTCTAAGTATTATTCGGATTATTTAGTCTTAGCGATTCCTTGGCGAATTATCTTGGCGAGTCGGGTACTCGACTCGAGTTTCGAAGTACCGACTCGAGGCGGTCAGTCTAGAAAAGAGATAAAAAATGATAAGAGTTATAATAATTAGATAAAGGTTTATCTTATAATAAAAGTTCCTTTTATAGATCTGAGTAGTACACACTTATCGCCTTCTTTCAAGGAATCCAACGGTCCATGGAAGACCCAGCACTTTGGCCTATGGAATCCATGTTATTGGCTGTATCTTTTGCGCCTATAGACCGATTTTGAACATTTTTGGACCGTTGAATTCCTCGAAAGACGGTGATAAATTTGTACTACTCGGATCTATATCATATGTCGTTGGCGTGGATGCGGCGTCGGATTTGTTACGCCAAAATATTGAGTCTTGGCACGCATTCCACGAGCGCCGGGTAGTAGAGGTGAATTTAAGGAAAAATCTGGATTTTTATAGTCATTCTCTTGTCTTATATAATCATATCTTTAACTAAGAGATTTAATAACTCTAAATTAAAAAGAGATAATTTTATTAATCTATATTATATATAGTTGTATTATGATCCTAGCTACGTTAATAGCTACCGCCGGCCGCTAGGGCTATAGGATTATTCCGAGGCTAACCCTATTCAGGGTTAGTTTATATTCCCCTGAGCCATATATATAGCCAGCCCTGCCCTCCTAGATACTTTCCTTCCTTAGCATTTATCTACTAGTTAAATGACACCCATATGACTCGCTCTATGCTGGCTCCTAACAGGTAGCGTTTAGGGTGGCTCCGGGGTATACTACCCGAGTCGCCTGTTAATTATTAAATATCAAAACTTTTGATATCTTACTTAGTTAGCAGTCACGTGATTTCCCGACAGCCCTAGGTAGCTTTAATAGCCCCGGGCTAAGGGGGCTATTTAAGATTTTACCGACGTAAGATAGATTTAATAGAATTATCTAATTTCCTTATACTGTAATAATATAAAGGATAAATCTATAAGATAATTAATAGATAAATAATAGTATTAGATAAGATATATAAGATATGCTTTTAAGTTTTCTTTTATAAGATTATAAGGTAGAGTAGAAGAGTTATAAAGGTAAATCCGGCTATCTCTAATAACTACTAATTTTATTTAAGTCCTATAAACCTCTACCTTAAGCCTTAACCCGCCCGCCCTTATAATATATATTTACTTACATTATAAATTACCTTATAATTTTAAATATCTTAATTCTAATTTTTCTACTTCTTTATTTAATCTATTATTTATTTTATAAATAATTTTTTCTCTTTTTTCTCTTTATTATCCTATTCTTCTATTTTACTTAACTTTATATTACTTAGATTAATTAAATATCTTATATCTTTATACCTTAAGTCTTAATTTTATTAACTTATATTTTTATATTCTATTTATCTTTTCATTTAAACTTTTTTCTCTTTTTATTTTATTTTATTTTATTTTATTATCTTATATATTTATTTTATTAAGTTAATATAATTTAAAGGGTTAAGATTAAGATTAATTCTATTTTTATATTAATCTATAATTAATAAAGATAGATTATTTAATAACTTTAACTTTAATAAATTACTCTTTTATACTAGCTTATATTAATAAAACTAAATAATCTTATTACAAATATCTCCCGTACTAAGCGAGCTAATTCACTTTAAGAGAGTTAATAACCTTCCTACCTCAGCCTAGCGTGAATATTAAAATCTAATATCTTTATTAATATCATACGTACTTCCTAGCAACTTGTTAGGAGCTAGCATAGAGCGAGTCATATGGGTGTCATTTAACTAGTAGATAAATGCTAAGGAAGGAAAGTATCTAGGAGGGTAGGGCTGGCTATATATATGGCTCAGGGGAATATAAACTAACCCTGAATAGGGTTAGCCTCGGAACAATCCTATAGCCCTAGCGGCCGGCGGTAGCCATCAACGTAGCTAGGATCGTAACAAGATTAACCTACTCCCTAATAATTTAATAGACTATTTTACAGAAAGAACGGTTACTATATATAATTATATAGGTAAATAGAAATAATATATTAAATATCCCTTAAACTAAGGAACTCTAAAATTTATGTTAGTTAGATAGGATATAACTTATATAATTCTTAATAAATAGCCTTTAGATTTTATATCCTATTTTATATTAATAATCTAGGAGTAATTAAATTAAGGAGTTACGCGGATTTTAACTTACTATTATAACTTAATAATACGGCTTTAATAGTATTAGATATTCGCTAGATTTAATACGTACTAAAAGTATATTAGTATATACTTATTCGCTTAGGGATTTAGAATAGCAGCCTAGTCACCGTACTTATAATAACTAATCTAAGGTTATAATAACTTTATAACCCGTATATAGCAGATTCGCTTAGTCTAGTATTAGAAAATATTAGTAAGTAGGTAGATTATTAGTAATAGCTTAGTAGCTTATAATAACTAGGATAGGGTACCGGTATAAGAGCTTTTAAATTAAGCTTTAAAAGAAGATATACTAGATAATAGCTACGTATATAACTGTAATCCCTATTACGAGATTAATATTACTAAATATTTTAGATTTTACACTTCTCTATCGATTATACCTCCGGATATATTAAGTATAACTCCTTGAAGGGAGGCTAATACCGGTGATTCTCTACTTATATAAGTCTAGATAATATATTAAGAGTAGAAGTATTAATTAGAAGTCTTAGGAGTAGAAGTATTAAGAGAGTATAAGTCGGATAAATTTAATAAGATATCTCCGCTTATAATCAAGGAAAAGAGAAAATAAAAATAGGATATATAAATAAGGATAATAATAATTACTAGGTATAATTACGCGTATTTTACATCCTTATATTCTTCTTAATATATACTCTAGACGCCTTCTATATTAATATCTATATATATAATTAAAACCTATAGTAAATATACCTTATATAATACGTAGCAATCTAGGCTACCTTATTATTCGGGATAAAGGCGTAATATATTACTTATACGATTACCTTCCTTAGGCCTATATATACTATATAGCACAGATTCTCGCAACGCCTATATGATATATAAAGACTCTAGCCCTACTAATCCCAACGCTATTTTCAACGGCTCCTCTAAGTTTTACGGGCTTTCACGATTACGGTTTTTAAAGCTCCGAGGTAGTAGATTCACGGGTAAAGGGTACGATTCTTTCTAAGGTTAAGTCAGCGTAAGGTAGATATATCTATTAGGTCTAAGTAATATATATAATCTCTGTGATCGTGGGAGGCTATTGATCGTGGTCGGTTGATCGATACGCGTAATACCTGCCATTTTTGCGGATGATCAGTGCAAGGTCCGCGTGACACAACCGTGCCAGCTGACCTGCTTTCTTCACAAGATTTGATTTCCCTCTAGTGAATTGTTGAGACTCGGCTTTTGCTGCGTAGGGCATGCTATGAAGTTACGTTTGATCTTGCTGGAGAGTTGCAGGGTGCAGGGAAGCGGGTCATCATCCAGCAAAAAGGGTGTCAAAAGCAGCATCCGAGCCGTTCCCCCGCTAATATTTTTTAAAATCACCTTGCTTCTAAATCTGAAAGGAGGAGAACTTCCTTGAAGGCTAATTGAAATCGCGTTCAAGAACACCAAGGGCTACCTAGGCGAGAAAGAGACGTCCGTGTTCCTTTTTACGCTCCCTTCGCGGGGACGAACCATTTAGCTAGGCGGCTGATGATTCTTTTAGGTACGAATTGGAATTCCTAATATAGCATACGAACCTTACTTGTTACTTTGTCCTCACGTGAATTTACTTACTTTAATCTTTACCGATCAGGCCTTCGCCGCGCCCGGAATAACTTCCCCCGAACAATTATTCCGCCTCCGGATCCCCTTGGGATACAACACCTTCTCCTCTTCCGCCGGTCTGAACCCACCGTGAACGGGGTTTATATTTTCGACGAAGAGGCTCTACCCAACAGTACTCTCCGCTCGCGGATAGTCACTCTTAGGAGCGTCACCGGTATGGAGCTTCCCACCGGTCCATGTACTTCTCGGCACGGCAGTGGCGAAGCCCTCGACAATAGCAGTAAATAGCCACCGTCGATCTCCCTTTGAGCTTTTACGCTGACCCGTATACAGGCTTTATCAGCGAATCGCAACGGAATCTGACTTTGTAACATCACAGCTCTACCGTGTTCTTAAACAGCTATCTCTCAAGGCATATTACGGGGGATACTGGAGCCGCCTATCGTGGCCTGGAACGGCAAACCGCGTTGATGCGACTCGCCAGTGGGATGAGTCGTACGATTGATCGACGACGGCCTCGCAAGCTCGACGCTGCCCAACGCGCAGAAGTCGATCGCCACCCGGAGGTCAGGCTCCTTCGCCGGAGGCAGAAGACGCTGTTCAATCTTATTAGAAAAAGACACGGATCCATCGCGAGCATGAAGGGGATACTAGTGTACGATCAGACTAAAAAGGGTACCACGCTTATCGCAACGTGAAACGACGACAGGAGGAGGCTCTCTTATAAGGGGTCAAAGCGAGGTTTGGAAGGGAGCAGCCGGTGATTGATATCCAGCGATAGCTGAAAGGACTGCCGTTAGCAGAATTGGAGACGGCAGAGGTAGTGGATTACGTCTTCGTTGAGTGTGTCCGGGTCATTGACGCTCTCTTCACTTTTGTGACTTTATTTCCCGGAGAAGAGTGTAAACGGCGGGTGGAAGCGATCAACGCTTTGATAGCCCTTTGCTGCTTGCAAGAAGGCAAGCGTCTACGCAGCCCGAACCCTTCCGCTTCCGATACTAAATTTGAACAGGATCTGACAAGGTCATTGGTCCTCGACCTGCCGAGTCTTTCCGACTTCATCCCGATCGAATGCGAACCCACTTATTGCATCTTTTGTCTCGGTTGTGAAGCATTGCCCACCGAGACCCGCTTGAAGTCCTTCCATAGCCGCGGCGACCTGAAGAAGCACTTTCATCGCAAACACCTTCGCCATCACCCGGCCGGTCAGCGGATCGCGTGCCCTCATTCGAGGTGCCACGTCGATTTGGGAAGCCCTATACATCTGTAGAACCACGCAGACCTGGTGCATAAGACCCCTACTTGACCGTCGCCCGGTTTGCACGTACGGGTTTGCCGTCTCTGGCTCTTTACTGTACGTTTTCATTGCCCTTCCCATTCGGTCGGTTCGGTCCGGCACCGACCGTTGGCAGAGCTCTGTGACCCTTTGCTATTGATCACATATATCACAGTTTCGTTTCATAATCTCTTCCTGCTTTTGACGAAGAAAATCGTGACCTAGCATCGTACTTCCCTTCGGGTTGTAATTTTAGGTCTGCTTTGGTTAGGTAAAGGGTTTCGTCTCCTTGGAATGGCGGCATTGAGGGTTCACGTGTCACCCGAACCTGCCGAGGGACGATTTGTACGCCTATTGAAAAACTCTTAGTCTCTGTCTTTGCTGCCATCGTTTTCATCACCTCATTTCAATTTCTTGACCTGCTGTCGGCGAGATTAACTCACAATGCACCGTGAACTTGAAACGATCAAAATTTCATACCCTCGCTTCATCTATAAGGGCGGTGACATCGTTGTGTCTCTGCCTGTGTATAAATAATATGCAACAGATACGCCATGGATGATGTGAGACCGACACTTGCGGATCCAATTCCTTATAGATGTTAGGACCCTTTTGGTCTATTCCACTAACATCCATCTGACAGCTCTATTAACTCATTATCTGAAAGACTCATAGACCCAAGCCCCTTGCCCCACCGTGCGAATTGCTTAGAAAGGTCACCTCGAGCGATTTCAAATCCCGTATCTCGACAAGGTCCTGGATTTCCCCGGCTGGCTTCGGCCTGGCTTCGGTCTTCGCTATTAGTGAGTGTCTCGACGATCCCGTCCACCGAGGAGAAGATAAAGACGTCGTGGAGGTAAACTCCTCGATAAGGTTGCTATAAGTCGAACGAGATAGCGACTCGCGCTCCTAAATTAGCGGGGCTAATCAGCCTTACTCGACCTCGGAAAGAGGTATAAGCTAGACTATTTAGCTATTAGCTTGAGCAATCAAACGTGGACTACGTCTAAGGAAATATTTTTCTATAGACGGATGTGATTGGCTCGTGCTCCTAAGCCGATGGCTAAAACATATACTGCAGTTAATTCCATAGATTCTATAGCTAAGCTTATCGACCAAAATTAGGCTTGAAATGCATGGCGATGTCCTCCCATGGTAAGCTATTCTCTAGAGAGTCCAAAGCAGTTAGTCTTCTTCGACTCTAATCGGGAACCCACATTTGCGATATAAGCTAAATTGTCTAACACCCACTTCAAGAAGAGAATAATCATGTAACGTTGCAATTACCTGATTGAACCTTGCACGGCTCTTCATAACTTCGTTCTATAACGCTGGTGCATCGCTGATATCAGTATGAAGACGCTCATACCAAAGATTAATATGCAGTGCGGAAGCCAAAACATTTGGCTAACGAGAACGTTTCATTAGACGAGTTGCTATAAAGCGTTTCCAATTCCCTGTGAAACCTTGGCCGTTCGTGAAGTCAAATCTAAGCACTACCGTGATCTTTACCCAAACGCTTTTGGTATCGATCAACATCTCAGTGACTTGCTGATGGGAGTTTTGCACCGCATGAATAAGAGGCGTTCGACCATCCAAATCTTTGTTGTTGACATCGAGTCGGGGATCTCGAATTAGCAGCGTCATGCAGTCGGTATAACCCAGCAGCATTGTGTCACGAAGTCGATCGATCCAGGTGTTCTTCGCACGGCATCCTGCCAACAGAGCCATCATTCAGCCGGTTTCGATGCTACGTTGGCATATGTGCGTAGCAATTGCAATATAGCCAGCTTATTCTCCTGATTCTCGGGAATTGTATCCTTCAAAATCATTTGCCCATCATGACCACGTGTTAGTGCTGAGAGCGGACTCATTCTGCCAATACAAATCAAGAGGGAGCACATGTCTAAATCTCCAAGCTGCACTGCTATTCGCAGAGGATCTTGCTGCTCGTTCCAGAAACGGCTATTCCTATTGGTACTGCCCTGTAAGAGCAGTATCCTCGCCGACGCATACCGGTCCCGTGGATCTGAAGAGCTCATGATAATCCGCACGAGGGCCGTGTCTCCCTGATCGTCTGTCTGGCGCATGCCTCCCTGGAAATGGGGGACTAAAAGGCGGAACATCGCTGGGTTGCAAAGCCCTGATGCCAGATGCAGAACGTTTTCACCGCACGAATTGCGGTGTTGAAGATGTGCTTCGATGCCCTTCTCCCCCAACAAAAATTCCACCACATCAACGTGGTTTCCCAAAACAGCCTCTCCTATTGATTGATGCACTGGGTTACCAAAGGATGGAGGTTTTTGGTCGCGTCGAACCTCACGCAGTAACTCGGTCCGGAGCTCTGCTTGATGCTGAGCTCTAATCATCAAACGCTGGATTATGGGGATACAGCCCGCGCTGGCAGCCAGACACAGGAGTTCATTGCCCCATTGCTCCTGAACCAATATATTCGACACATATTCGACGAGGTCAAACACCAGGTCCCAAGTATGGCGGTGTTTACCAGAACCTGACCATTGTCTCAAGATGAGCCGAAAAAAGTCAAGATTTTGAAACTGATGACTAAATCTATCCTCCAAGAAGAATATCCTCAGCCTAGATAAGTCACACCACTGGAGAACTTGATCAGCGGCCCCTGTAGCTGGTCGAGGAAGGAACTTGTCCATGTCGAAGTCCGAGTTCTTAAGCATATTATGCAGCATGGCTCCTGAGCCGTAGAGCGCAGTGATGCTAAGTGGATCATACAGACTACTGTCAAACGGAAACCTGGCCTTGATTGCGCAGTCCGGACGACAATTTTGTTTAATCCAATTATGGAGTCGAGTTGAGCCCGCTTGGCATAGACTCTCTATGCTTGCCAGGCCTGGAAGAGGTTCGATTGTTATGGCGCCAAAATGCTCGAGCCAATGGCATGATGCGTAGACGAAGAATTCACCGAAACCACGCTCGGTCGGATCATAGCGGATCATGTTTTCTTCCCAGGCTTCCCACGTGCAATACGGATCATACTCGACCGGCTGCCCGTCGTCATCGAATAGGTCGAATTCTTGGGGCAGTTCTTCGATTGCCACTTGCTCTTCAAGAAATAGGTCAATATTGCCAATCTCATCTAACAGAAGATATCTGATGCAAATGTTCAAGGTACACGCCTCCAAACTCTCGATGCGTTGACCAATACTTGCTTGATCAGTTGCTGTTGAGATAGCTGAGCCTTGCAGACGAGGCCAATTCCAAGTCAATTCTGCTCTGATAAACTCCTTCACAGACTGGTGTATAAGTCGAATTTGACGCTTCCTTACGTCACTGAAATTGATGCGGGCAATGAACGGTTGAATCAGACTCATTACTCTTTGATGGTCTACCAGCTTAGCAAGAGCGGCCACGGTGGTCACCTCCTGCTGAGCCGCAGACAACGCAACGGCCCAGGCAAGTTCTAGTATGCTGAGAGGCCTGCGGGTGGCAGCGAGAAGTTTCAAAGCTATACTGGCAAGCTCTTGATTTCCAGGGTCATTTGAAGTCGATCGTGTCAGTAGAGTGACGTAGAGCTTTGAGAGCTGCCCAGGTAAGGGTATTTCTTCCAGGAAGAGTCGCATAGGACCAAGCGCTCTAATTCCACGGACTTCAATGAGTTCAACCACCATCTTCGTCCATATGGCGCTTCCTTGCGCTAAACGAGTTGTTGTGTCTATGACGAGTGCTCTGACGTCCTTCGACAAATAAAACAGTTGTCTCTCGACTGTTTATCTCACGATAATGCCATCTCTCTTAGCGTCAGGACCCAGATCAATCCTGGCTATTTTATTCAGCTGTTCCAAGATCTCTTCTTGTGGGCGAGAAGATAGTATAATCTTGAGTCTTAGGGTCTTTTGCGATAAAGTCTTTAATAATTTAAGAAGGCTTTTCTGAGATGCTCTATCGCACTCATCCAGGCCATCAATAATAACGAAAAGCGGACGATCGAGTGTTTCTAGCACCTTTTGCAGGAACTCTTCTAGTTTCCTTACATTGGCCGCTGGCTCGAGATTTCCAGAAGCCTGATTCTGCTTATACCATTCGTAGAATGTTTTTTTCAGACCAGAGAGCTGTTCCAGGAGCGCTAGAGTCAGGGCAGAGAATATGTGGATAGCATGGCCAGTCTCGTCATCTTGGCAATAGTAATAGCATATCTTGGGCTGAGGTAGTTGGTGCTCATTCCTTCGACTCAGCTCATCTACAAGAAATGCCATCGCAACGCTTTTCCCACAGCCCATGTCGCCAAGAATCACCAACTGTTGGGAATCGGTGGCGCTATACCAACTGATGAAGTTGGCATCTGTCAGCAAGAATTCGCAAGCCTGATCAGCTCGAAGATCCTGCAAAGACGCATGGTATTGACTCTGCCGACTCATCTTACTACTACCTAGCCACCTCGCAACTAAGACCTGATAAGTATGTATCCACCAGATCTGAGTATATTAGGACTTACTTTCACGATCGTATAGCATAGCTTTGATATCCTCCACAATCTCCCACGTCGCTTTTTGTACAAGTTTTCGAAGAATTTCAGCGTGTCTTAAGAAGTCTTGTACAATGTTTGGAAGACGGTCGTTCTCCAAAATCATTTTTAACACCAATTTTGCTCCTTTCCTGGTGAGAATCTCAAATGCGACTTTGTAGAATTCTAAGATTTTCTGGTAAACAGAAACGAGTGCCTACGGAAAGAGTCAGAAAGACTTCGAAAAGTTCGCTGTAAGTTACCTCGTGTATGTCTTTCTTATTTGCTTTCTGGCCGAGCGTGTCACAATCATCAATGTAGGAAATTTGTTCTAGCATTTCCCCGATTTGCTTCGCAAACTCCACATCAGCAGTTGCAAAGCTGATAGCAATCTATGTAATTACGAGTCAGTGAAAGTGATGTACTCATCCTTGCAGAAGTGCAAGGAGTGATAATTTCAAGAAACAAGCTCACTGCTGTCACGCTTCTGACCACACCAAAAACGGTTGTTGCAGTTGGTTCAAGACTGGTCAGTGGACTCGCCAGATCTAACGCCAGCTTGAATCTCTCGAGCGGTACCTGTATGGAGTGCAAATATCTCACACCTCGCAAAAAGGCTGACTCCTGAGTTGCTTCCTTGTCAATCTCCTCGAGTTCTCTAAATAGCTGCGCGACATTTTTGCCCGTGAGAATAGCAACGTCTATGTCTTTCCCAAGATTGTGGACTGCTTCACGATATGCTGCGCTCCAAAGGTCTGAAGAAACAACCACACTACCGGTGTCGTCATGAAGAGTCGACCAATCAGGAAAATTTCGTTCAAAATCGCTTGTCTGAAGAGCACTCTGATGGGTTTGGATTTGAGCTTCATCATCTCTGGTCGTGGTTGACTCTCTAAAGAGATCGCTCACTTGATCCAATGGTAGTGAGCTGGTAGTAGATGTCGCATGCCGGGAAATTGATGCTAGACTGCTTATCTCCTTAGCAATATCTAACTGGTAAGTTATAACACTCACTTTGTCACAAGGCTTAGGTCTGCCTCGGTTATTAGAGGTAATTGAGTACTGACATCGTCCCGAGGATCTCGGGATCTACGCCGAGATCGATTCAGTCGCTTATACAGCCTGTGCCGGAAGCTTTCATTCTGCTTTGGTGAAGAAGCCGTCATAGTGGCACTGGAATTCCCACGTAGTCAATGCTTTGGCAGTCCCATTGGAGGGTGTCACTAAGTGGGCCAGCTTGCGCCTAGATTCGATTGGAAAGAATGTTCACGCGTGCTAAATACGTTATTCACCACAAGAATCGAAGATTTGTTCCATGCTCTATGAAGTGCAGCTTGATGACATCAAGTTGGTTCGACGCTAGTGATCACACCCCGGGCCGCCAAGAACAATACCCCGCACTACCCTCACCCTAATTGGATAAGTCTTCCTCTAGTGGCTACCATCGCATATCTTGAATTCACTCATTATATATATATCCTCTACATCCTACATTTTTCCATCAAGTACGATTCCAGACTCATCGCGATCGGTACGTGGAAGAATGTAATTCATTCTGTGCGAAGACTATCTAACATAGCTTTCATAGTCAGGCGTCCAGAGATATATGCTCACATATGATCCATGACTACTCCTAACAGTGGCTTCTCTCAATACATTTTTGGAAGGGAAGTCGATGCCTAGCAGCGAGCATCCAGATACTGCATCGTTTACCTGCCTTATCGAATCATTTACCTTTCGCAATTCCTGGCCTGGGTAGTGCTTTCAAAATCTGCACTCTGCGTTCGCTACGTCTCGTGAACTGCCTTGCATCTCCGGTTTTACTTGAGTGGCGGAAGTCAATATAGTTTCATTGCACCACAACACGCCTTTCAAAACATCCTGCGTCGCCATCATCGAATTGTTATGGATTCCGAAGAAAAGACTTCTCAGACCTCGACTACAATATCGCCTGCCACTCGCACCTTCCATTCACTAATACCCCAACACCTTCCTCCCGTGCCGAGCTCAAGACCGGAAAGGGCATACTCACAGCCGGCAGGCTCGGCTGGGATCACCTTTTTCAGCTTGCCTCGCGAGATTCGCAATAAAATTTACAAAAGAGTGCTAATTGTAGCGCATCCAGTCTTTCTTTTTCAAGACGCAGGTTCTCGAGTAGAGACTTTTGCCCCTGAAAGACCATTTCGATGGCTTTCATTGTTGTATACTAACCGGCAGATGCACAGTGAGGCTATAAAAGTGCTCTATGGAATGAATAACTTTGGTCTCTTGGATACTACGCCACAACAACTCGGCCTCCTGCAAACCTTTTTGAATTATATCGGGTCCGTGAACGCAGGTTTACTGTCTCACTTATGCATCAACTTCCCAGTCGCAGAGAGTATAGAAGGTCAGCCAGGAAAAGTTAAGCTTAGGGACGACAGCTTACAGAGTTTGAAGCTTCTTCGAGAAAAGTGCACCAATCTAACGACACTGGAAACTCTCATCCATAGCAAAAATTCCAAGGGTTTAATCAAGACAGACCAGGACAACTCACAGTTCATTCAAAACGGATTATCGCATATTGATGCGCAGCTAAAGGCCATTCCTTCACTAAACAGGGTCATCGTCAGAAACTACAATGGAACCTACGATGGAACTCCAACGCCTTTAGTAATTGAATTAATGCAGGGGCTTGGATGGGTTGTTTTGCGCGGCCACAGGAAATAATGCTAGTGACAGGGACAGGGAATCACATGCATTGGCGTTTTGCTCCTCGAATCAAGTTCTACCTTGGCGCAGCTGAAGTGGGAATGATTGATTTGCATTTTCTTTGCACCGCCATCGAACGTCAGTAGGCCAGGAGGTTCCCCGACAGCATCATGACTGATGAGGTGCAATGAGCCGAGGTATCCAATCACACTACACGGCTCCATCGAGAGCTACCGGGACGAGGCTCGATCATGTTGAATGATTGATGGAACGGTTGATGTTCAGCTATAGATATGTGTCCTACTAAATACAGCGTGCCAAGCATGTAGGGCTGATACTGATATCCAACACTCCCCTTCAGTGGAAAGACCTTGTATGCTCCCCTAAGGGCGTGTCATGGTGTAGCTGATTTGGCTTAGTATTACTCCTATTGGCGGCGTAGCTCCCCTTAAGCCATGTTCCTTGTCCTGCTTTGAAGCCTTATTAAACCCGTAAACCTCGCTCGTGTAGGGAAATCGGGAAGAGTGCTCTAGACGTTGTTGATATGAGGTGTCGTTGCTCCTGTTTCCTTCTCTTTATAGTGTCGTTTCATGTTTCCTTCTCTTTATAGTTTCGTTTCATGTTTCCTTCTCTTTAGAGTGTCGTGGCCCTTGTTTCCTTCCTCTGAGCTTTAAGGTGTATTGAGTGACTGGTTCGATGTGTAAGGTGTCGTTTTCTTGTTTCCTTCCTCTGATATTTGAGCTGTCCTCGCCTCGCAGCCTGCGTAGGATACCCTGTTAAGAGGGCTCTACCGGTGCGCTTCCGCTTGTTCCTCCTTAATATTCCTAGCCAATAGGCACCCTAAACTGTCCCGTTCTGGCTATTAGCTCTGCGGCGTCGTAGTCGATGATTTCGTAGGCGGGAGGTAGCTGTCGAAGACGCGTGATTGCCGTAGTAACGTATAGCGACCTAGGCGGATATGAATGAATACGACGTAAGGATGATGATAGTCTCTTACGAAGGAACCGTTCCTAGGTACGTTAGCGCTTAGCCGGGCTCATAACCTGTTAAATGATTGATGGAACGGTTGATATTCAGCTATAGATACGTGTCCTACTAAATACAGCGTGCCAAGCATGTAGGGCTGATACTGATATCTAATAGATTACTCTTCTTCTTAGCTGGGCGCGCAACCACCACGATGAAATAGCGTACCTCCTAGATATGCAGATAAGTAGTGCTCAGGTAGAGATTGAATTTAGCGGATACTTCACTATAGAGGTCAGTAATTCCAGGGAAAACAGCTTTAATACTAGTGGCGCCTCGATCTTTTTCGATTCGCTTAATTGAACTGAGTCTATCATTCGTAGTTTCACCCGTTGAGCTATGCATTTATGAAAATATACTAAACATTGCCATCACATGTAGCACTAGCCGTAAGCGGTAGCTCGAATCCGAGGGATAAACAGTGGTAGCGTCAGCTAAGAGCTCGAGAGTAAGACTACTTAATTGTTCACGCCTCGCCGTCTCCAATCGATCTTGTCCCCATGTGTGCACGAGCTTATGCATCGAGTAGCTCCCTTGATACGATCGCTACTGAACTAGGGAATAAGTCTGAATCGTCTGGAACGCCGGATTTAAGTCATAAAAGTTCCCGTCGGTTGTAGGGAAGATATATAACCGCTATGTCGGGGTAGACGACAGGGTTTTTAGCGGCTTCTATGACATGTATTGTATTGCAATCTAAGAGATCGATAAACATATCGTCAAATTTTGTGAATGCTAGCACGCTAAGTAATCGAGATGCCGCCGGGTTTTAATGGGCAATCGCGTCGAAGGACGCTTCCCACGTGCTCAAATGCTACTTAGGCCGCTGGCGGAGCAGCTCTTTCCGCCGCTGCCGATACTCAGGTAGGTAGCTCCGGATATCAGATGATAAGCGAGGCGTTACCGATACATATGAACCCGCCAGAGTGGTGGCTAATACTGAGTACCTCAGCTCTTAGACAATTTGAGCCACCTTCGTCTTGATCTCTTGCCCTTCGTCCTATAGCTTCGCGTATCGTCGGAACAGCCCTACCGCTTCCGATGGCTACATATCGGCCACCTCGACCGCCTCCAGTACCGTTAGCTCTTTGGCCGTCGCGCTCCGCGAGGTGATTAGTACATGTACTCCGGACGCGTCGGGCATGAAGTATTCGAGAACGATGTACGGTTGGTTTTGTGGATTGTCGATCTCGTCCGCACTGTCTAAGACGACGGGCCATCGGCCCTCTCGACTATAGAACCAGCTCTTTACCGCAGGCACCGCATCTTCCACGTTCACTATCTCTTGACCCGCTCTGAGTGGGCGACCATACAGTAGCCGGTAGATCTGGATGTAGTCACGTTCGATCGATTCTTTGGATCCGCCTTCGATCCAGAAGACGGCTGCGTAGTCCTGGCGACATTCTCGGATGTAGCCAAGTACCAGTTGGGACTTGCTGGCTCCGCCGAGGCCCCACATCACCAGTACTCATCCATCTTGAGTTGCATGAACTTGTCAATCCTGTAATCCTTCCGTGGTCTTCCTCTGCAAAAAGCCGGGGCGACGACGTGGTAAAAACATCAGTCTAGGAAGATGTGAGAACGGTTGCCTCTGACCGCTCGCCTGGCTCACTAAACTGCTTATGAGCATCCGCGGATTACTATCGGCCGTACCAGGAAACGATTCCTGTACTTCCGCTTTCTTCCTGGTCTTGAATTGCTAGCCACGAATGACAACCCTCGGCGCATTACTAGGATAACGATAGATCCCTTCACTGACAAGATTGAAGCCGGGACCGCTAAGATAGCCGAACTTACATGTGCGAGAATAGTCCTATTAGATACTTTTACAGGTATTCCAAGATTAATTTACGAGCTTGGTCTATGATCCCTACGGACTATTTTATAATAGAAGCAAGCTATATATATATCTATTACAAGATTCAGGTCTTAGATAAATATTAAGCATGTAGAACGCTTCTAAAACACATAATATAGTAAGTGATTAAGTAAGTTGTAAGCCTTATTCCCTCGAGATAGTCGCGGCAATCATCTTTGCTGCGCGCTATTCCCCAGCCGCCGTGCTGTTGACATCCTTGCCTAACGAGCCCAGGTGCAAACCCTCTATACGCCACCTACTAAGCGCGTCTTCGACACCTTTGTAAATGGGTGGTCTTGGCCATAGACCTGCTTCCGCTTTCCAACGCATTCTTCCATAAGCGCGACAGCCTTTTCAACCTCGCCTTTGTCCTTCAAAATGAATGCAAAGTTGTTCATGCTGATCAGCGTGTCTGGATGCTCTGGTCCGAGCACTTTCTTGCGACTCTCCATCGCTTGCACTTCCAGCTCTTCAGCCTGCTTCCATCGTCCCTGCTTCCTGTACCTCGACGCCAGGTTGCTCATGCTGGTCAGCGTAGAAGCATGCTCTAGCCCGAGCACCGTCTTGCGAATCTCCATTACTTGTGCGCCTATCTCTTCCGCCTCCTTCCATCGCCCTTGATTGTTGTACGTCCACCCCACGTTAGCCATACTAACCAGCGTGGAAGCGTGCTCTACCGGGGAACGAATAGCGGCCACTCCGATCTCACTGTTTGATTATGTTGCTGTGGAGTTCTCCAACTCTTGAACAGAGGAATTATCACGTGCGGGATTTTAATCATAGGAAACTACGACATTGAGAGCCGAGTTCTGCAATGATTTCTCCTTTCAACAATTTCCTTGTATCACGTTGATACTTTTGATGCTTGTTGGAGTTCGATGTTGTTCAATTATCACGTGGATTTGTATTTACTGTACGACAACTTGAGAGTCGATAAATGATTGAATTACTCTTGGATACCAAGGGTGGAAATCGTAGGGATTCATCTACAGAGGAGCAGCACGCTCGCGTAAAGGGAGGACGGCGGCGGGCTCGAGAGCGGACGCAGTCAGGCGTGTGCGGAGCGACAATGCAGTCTATCGTATGCTGCCGGCAGCTCGTCGCGCATATCCAGGTGTCGCAAGCTGGTGCTAGATGGATTCCAAGATGCTCGGTGGCGGCGGCGAGTGGCCGTCGTCGCTGTGCTGTGCGAGATTCAGTCGGCGCCTTCACTTTCTCGCTATCAGGGTCCCTCTGCTCCCCCATGCTCCCTTATTGCTCTCCCCTGCTCCCTTATTGCTCCCTTGTGCTCCCTCGCTGCTCCCCCGTGCTCCCCCTCAGCCACTTCCTACTCTTTAGCTGTTATTACGTTCTTGTAAGTTTAAACGAAAGCGTCCAGTCAGCCTGTTTTGGATGCTGATCAGAGGAGCCGGTTATGGCTCCACCGACTGCCCACCATGTTATCTTCTGCTCTTGCCCTGTTGCTCTTTCCCTTCACTTCTAATTGCCCTGCGGTCTGAAGCAACCCATCTGTGTACCGAACGTGTCATTATATACGTTGTCATCTCATATATACTCTATATATCACGGCCTCTTTCTCTTTTCGCTCTATACGTTTCAGTAGCTACGGTATTTTTATCTTACTATAATTCTCGCCCTAACCTTGACTCTAATAGTAAAGAAAAAGAGGACTACAGCGCAGTTCTTTAATGATGCGGAAACGAATGGTCTAGAGTCCTTAATCAAGACTAATATTAATAGCGGTAAGGTGTCTAAGTACCTCGAGTCTAGTACTAAAATCAACTATAACCGGATGCTAGTCCTCTAGGATAAGTGCGTTTTTATGTCTTTCCGCACTATTACGAATGATTATATAGCCCTTACTAATAGTATCTTGCCTCGGCGTACTAGGTACGACAGAAGAAACCCTGGTGCTAGCCCTCACGATATAAAAACGGTAAAGTACTTTATTAAGGGTGTTATACGCGGCTATAGTACCGGTAAGAAGGAGCCGTCTATATATACTATACTTTAAAAGTGGATAGACTTTAGCGCCGGTTAGAAGCGGCGGCCTAGTAATAATAAGATCCCTCCTGAAGTGTTAGAGTCGATTTATTTTATTCGTACCTAGAGCTGCGCTCTGCCCTTCCTCCCCGTCTATAAGGTCTAATAGTCTTACTAGTATATATAAACCGAGCTACGCAAGAAGTTCAACCTTTTAACGACTCGGCGAACTCGGTACTTTATAATAGTAAACTACTTCGCCATTATTATTAAGTATATATAGCAGAAAGATTAGCATTAATATAGATATAGACGTATCCTCGTATAGGACCACGCTGCCTATATACTATTTATCTACTCGTCGGCGCGAGTAGGCGAGTATTTTAAATCTAATATACGCAGAGGCTCCGGCCGTGGACTAGTATACGAGGTAAGTAGAGTGATCCTCTAATATAATTTCAGCTAAGAAAGCGGTCAGTAATTATACTAATATTTAAGTAGATAATCGACTTCGCCGTCTTTAAGAATAAAAAAGGAGAGGTGGAGATTAGGGTACAAGTTACTAGGGACGCAAAAGGCTTTTTACAGACGCTATATAAAAGGTTGCTTGACTGTCTAAAGCTTCAGAATTATGGTTAGGGGCAATCCTTACTAACTATTCCGATATGATTCTAGGCCACAGCATAGCATATATAAGGATATAGAGCCGCTATTTATAAACCTAGTACTACCTTTACTAGTAATCGCCCTAGCGGATCACGCCTTCCAGGACTATATCTTTCGAAGAGATCGAGGCGATTCCACCACCTGCGGATGGGTCCTTATACTACCTTCAAATCAAGAAGGACATGCTCCGTGTACCTTTTTTCCAGATAGTATCTACGGATAGACCTATAGGAAAGATCTATAGAGCGGGCTCGTTTAGTAATCGGATAGTAGATCTAGGGCATCGCGCCGGGTACGAGGAAAATATTAGGATACATGATATTCGAAGAGAAGCCCTTATTAAAGCCGATAGTAAGTTCTTTAGGACGAACCACAACCGTTAAGATACACTAACTCGGCTAAAGATAATAGTTACTCGATCGCCGAATAGATAAAATTCGCCGGCTATAATAACCTAGATACCTTCTTTAGCTTATACGCGCCTAAGCTAAGCACTATAGACGGGATAGCAAGTTACTAGAATAAAAATAGTTATACCATCTACTTTAAAGGGTTTCGCGGGCTATCGCTCTATTAATATCCTTAGCTACTATAATCGCTACCCGTAAAGGTCGAAGCTAACCTGGATTATTATACCGACTTCGTCTCCATTAACAAGGAGATCGAAATACTAGGGGAGAAGCTTCGGGGCATTACGCTAGAGGATGAAGCCCAGCCAGCTTGGGCTCGATAAGAGGAACTATATTAGCGGAAACGCCAGCTCGTATCTAAGGAGCTTAGTAAATAGTAGCAGATTTAACTACGCAAGATCGCCTTAAACACGGAGGATAAAGCACCTTAAGTCGTAAGTCTATCAAGCTACTTTAACCGGATTCGCCGTTTAGATCCGCCACGTAATCGGCTAGCATCTTTACTCTTCCTTAACGTTCCCCTCCGTAGTATATAGGGCCGCAGCGTACTTCAGGACATAATTACATTATATAAAGAGAATCCGCGGGTAGCCTATCATCTAAGCTTACGGCCTGAAAACGGTCGTTACCCTATACCCTAATATACGAGGGATATAGATCGGTTCGTCTACTTCTCCTTTCTTATTTGCCAAATACTCAGTTATTACGGACTAGCTAACTAAATACCCTTCGATTCTATAGCATTAGTATTGGCGATAGGTGGGAACATATTTACCGTTGTTATAAGGGCGACCTTAAAAGGAAACACGGCTTTACCGAGCTCTATTTTCAGTGCGACGAATAGATTACCAGTAGGGCCGGATAGTTTAAGTACTATTAACGCCATCTCACCGACCTTAAGACGCTCCTAGTTTAATATAATCCACTTATCTTCCGCCGAACTCTTACTACTACTAGGTAGTATCTCTTCTATCTCTTTAATTTAAAGCTCTTACTAACGAAACGTTTCCATTAATTCTTCGTTAAATAGAGCTAGAAAGAGTACCTATAAGAACATTTCTGGCATTTAGAAGATAGGTATAACCGATCTATAGAAGCGGGTAAAAGCAAGGTAGTCCTATATCCTAATCCACGCTGTATACTTTCTTTTAACTCGATTCAAGATCTTTAGTATTACTATCAGGATATATACTATATTAAGCGCATTAAGCTCGATCTAATTAAAAGGCGTCGCCTGACACGTTAGTCTTCTCTAAATATAAAGGCTTTCCTCAGCGCGAGCGTCAAGCTGGAGTACTATTATAACCTCCTAAGCGGGGAAAGTCCTTATAAGCATATCAATGAAATAATAGACTCGCTAATACTCGAGACACTCGACCTTATCGTTCCTACGGGACTAGTAAGACTGGAAGATAGAATTTGCCTTAGTTAAAGTTACTCTCTTCCTTTAATCGACTTAATAGTAAATTAGGAGAAGCGAAGTTCGTCGGCAGTATCTTTTATAGGCTCTAAAAGCCTACTTTCGATTATTAATTAGACCTCGGACGAGACCGTACTTAATAACCCGACACCGGCGTCGTCTATTAACTCCGACCTTCCCTTATTAATCGACCTGAGACTGCTCGACGAGTCCGACCCGCAGCCTATTATTCTTCTATTATAGCACGTGATATTTCCGCGTCCGCAGTCAGAGAGCTAGTAATACAAGACTACCTTTCAGTAGCTTAGAACCTAAAAGGTGGTTCACTAACCTATATAAAGCGGGATAAGAGTTTATTATATATAAACTTATAGACAGACGAATTAAATACGTTACACTTGTAGAATACTCTTAAGCTCCACGTCTACATATATAATATGTATAGAAATCTCTCCATTCTATAAGCAAGCCACTAGGCCCTAAGACTATACTTTTAGAGCATGTCTATACAGCCTATAATCAATTCGTGATAATAGCAGGACTTTAGTATAGATTAAAATAAACCTCTAATTAACGTAGGTGTCTAGATTTCTACTTCCGTTCCTTCGATTTGGGCCTCTAATTTTAGCTCCCCAAGAGAGGGTACTAGAACTGGAGCCCCACGAAGAGTTAAAAGCTTCTGATATCTAATCCAGCTTCTATTTATACCCAGATTCTTTAAATAATAACATCAAGTTTACTAGAACGATAGCTGGTAACTCCTTTAGGAATTCTAATTAATTTACTCTATAAACGGTCTAAAGAAAAAATGGCCTCTCGTCGACCTAATAATATAAAGCGAACGGAGTAGAATAAGAAATATAGAGAGAAACTATTAGCGTATATTTATAAGAGCTATTATGTTTTATAATCAGCCGTTATTAACACGAGTAAAGATAGAAGGCTCGGAATTATAATAGAAACGTCGTAGGTGCGGCTTAAAACTAACGCGGATGACCCTTATACGTGGGAAAAACTAGACGAAAAGGAGTACCTATTCTCGAAAAATCTAAGTAATCTTTTAATTAGCCAGCTTAAGGATTTATATAATAGTGTCGATAAATCATTTATAGCTATCTGGAAGGCCCCGTTTTAATTAGAACTCCCGGTATAAGATAGGGAAGAGTCTATACGCGCTGCTCGTTCTCGTCTATTCGACGTTTAGCTGACTGCTTAAATAAGTTTTAGGAATTTCCTAGGCCGGAAGTCAGTTTTATAGTAAAGATTAACGACCTATACTAAGATAACGTTAGATTAACTCGCGAAATTAGTAAATAGGAACATCGGGTTACTATAGAGTCGGAAAGGAGACGAGCAGCTGCATTAGAAGCTAGCGAACTGAAAGTCACCATCTAGTAGCTGCAGATGGACAACGGAAAACTCGAGAAGCATATAGGTGAGTAGAAGCTAGTAGCCGAGGAATCTAAGAGTAATGTAGACAAATACTGCAGAGAAATGAACAAGATTTTCACAGCTCTAGATCAGGTAAAATCAGAGCTAGCTTGCACTTCCAGGGATGAGCACCTCGGATAGGGAGTCTCGCATCCATTTATAAGCGAGCAAGTCTGAGTATAGATGTGGTAGATATTAATCTAGCCAATTGGCAAAGAGTGGGGCTGACTTCAAAAGTCTTCATTCCGTGCATGTAATTTCCTATAGGCTTTCGATGAGACCACATTTGCGTACCCCAAGGGTGATCCTCTCGCCTTCCATTCAAAAATTCCGGCTGCCCAGTCCTCTCAGGCGGGCAGACAAAATACTAAGGATTACTTTGGACATACAATGAGTGAAGGTGCGCAAGGATTTACAAACCGAATGATTAGACTATCCGTCATAGAATTTCCGAAAATAGATACCCGCCGCTCCACTGGCTCCGACGATGATAATGATGTTGTTGATGATGGAGAAAGCCCATGTGCTGAAACTAAAAGCTAGCGCCAGTTGCATTCCACAATCGAATCAGGATGGCTGGCTTTTTAAGGCCGGAGAAATAAATGTGAAGTCAGGATTGTGCCTCTCGCGGCTCCCGCGTGGATCATTTGTAGTTGATAGCCAATCCACCATAAGCAAGAGTAGTGGGTTTTATTTAATTGATTTATGTATTGGATTTCAGGCCGGGTCAACATCGGTATGTCACGTGAATCATCACGTGACTAGGCCTTGGCAAACTAGTAGAGATTTCATGCGTGTTCTTTGCAGTGTTTCTCTGTACAATTAATCAACCACATCTATTAGTAGTCAATAATACTACTCATCATCATCTAATGATATCATCTATTGTACATACCTTTCATTATTATCTAGCTTAGCACATGGTGCTTACATATGATAAGTTTGCAGCCAGGCTTGTGCTACATGTCAGCCGGCTTTTCCCCACTCTCCCCAAAACTTGCGCCCTTTTTTGGTGCCTCTCAGCGCTCCAACGAGACCATCCACACGACATTACTTTTAAGGCTTCGTCATGGCTAAGCAACGTTCTCCAGATGGGAGGCTGGTCTATCTTCACTGCGCATCAATCTTCAGCGGAGCAAGCGGGCAGGTTCGAAGGGTAAAGAAAATCTCTCAGCTTCTCGAGAAGCACAAGACATCCATCAAAATCCTCACAAAGGAATTTACCTTACCAGCCATTGCTGCAATTGCGAAAGAGTTGCTAGACGAGCAGATCTTTGAATCTTTACCCCGGGCAAAGCTCCGTTACCCAGAGCTGTTCCAGCTGACAGAGACGCAAGAGGCCGAGAGAGCGGCCTCTGAGGCAGAAGTCGTCAGGATTGAGGCCGAAGCAGCACAAGATATAGTGCTGACTTCCGATGACGAAGGAGGAGATGAGTGCCTGGACTTGAAGCAAAGCGGACAGCGCGCTGAGCCTGAGGAGACAATAGAAGACAAAGCTGAGACTCGGGACAATGTTCAAATCAGCGCTGTTGAACTGTGGCAAGTCTTGACTGGAGGACAATGCACAAGACAAGACAGGCACGTAGCTAATTTTCTTGATAGCAAACAATCGACAACCCAAGGACACCAAGCGCTCTCTGTCCCAAGGCTCCATCCTGTCTATTTGCCATTCAAAACGCAACATAGGAGTCTAGTCTTAGTCCAATCTTTGCTTGAGGAAAGCTGTCTGGAGTTCGGCAATGCTTGGGTCCCGGATCTGATGGAGGCACGGAAATGGCACGAAGCAGAGTCCATTGAACTCACCGAATGGACCAAGAGATTTTCAAAATACGCCAAGTCTCTACCGCCATCAGCCATCAAACCGATTGCCGGTAAAAGCATCGCTGAGGTTCTCTTTGGAACAAGTGCCCTTCGTCACTCAGCCGTTCATCGCCTTCCAACTAGCGTCGCGGGGATTTTAAACATGCTCCATGCAGCTAACTCTTTTGCAGAAGCTCTTAATGACTCCAAACGAGCGGAGAAGTTAGTGGAAATCAAAACTCAGCTGGAGGCTAGCATAGAGGAAATTGTGCAGCATCAATATCTGCTCGAACGCAAGCTCAGAGATCAGTTGGAAGATATTGCGCGTCGGAGAGCTGAACTTGATGAGCTGGAAAGATTATCAATCGAAGAGATGCTGGCAACGGACAAGAAACAACGCACTGAGGTCGGCTCTGCCTTTGAAAGCTTCCTTATTGGCTCCCAGCAGATCTCCAGTCCTTGTGCCTGTAGTCATACACCGAGCTTTGACGGAGCGAAGGCCGAGTCTGAGGCAGAAGAGCACATCGAGAATAGCGGGATAGGTATGTTTCCATGTACTTTTCCTTTCATTTCATGTCCCATCTGTTCCTGTATCTATTTCTAACAATCCCTTTAGAACATGAACAGAAACTCCCAGAGAGGACAAATAAAGCTCAAGCTTGTGATCAAAGTCCACTCGGCGAAGAGAAATCTCACCAAGGTGAAGAATTGGAGAAAGATACCCGACCTTTTTGGCACGATAACAATGGTGGCGGCGTTGAAGAGGAACCGGAGGTCTCAGAATTAACGATTTTACCTTTAAGGTCGAAGGGTAAAATGAAAAAAGAGAAGAAGGCGGCAGCATCTGACTGGGGTATTCCTACAGCTGAAGAAGCACCTGTTCTCGTGGATGAAGTTTCCGCTTCGGAAGAGGCGTCTCCCGCCCCAGAACATTTTACACAAGATATGGGTTGGAAATGGCCTCGATATGGAGCTTGGAATTTTGGCACAACCAGGGATGTTCCTGCAGAGCCGCATACTGCGGCAGGGGAAGCTATCCCAGCCGAAGAACCTTGTTTCGCCGCACCGGAGGGAGCTTCCCACACAGATGAGCCTTACAATATTGTGCCAGAGGAAGAACCAATACCGGAGGATACCTTTCCTGTGCGAGAAGCAGTCTCCAATGAGGACTCAATAGGAACGGAAAAAGTAGCTCCCAACGCGACGCCGGAAGGTTCACAAGCCGAGGTAATCATCGAAGACTTCGACGACGCAGAGGAACATAGTCTCAACCAACATGACAATATTCCATATGAATTAGACGATCCCTATGAACTGACATCAGGGCTTGACGTCGCTCCAATGCACAATGCCCCAGCTGAGGATGCTGAGTTCCTTGTACCGCCTCCAAGGCCTGCTCTTAGTGCCGTGCGCGATGATTTTGATTTTCATCCACCTCCGTTGGCGCCGCCGTCCACAGTGACTTCCGTCCTTGAGGCTGCAGCCCCAGGGTCGCCAACTGAAGATAGCCATACTATCACGCTCAAGATTCTTAACGGCAACAAGGTCCTTAGATCTATCGTCTTTATTAGAGCTTGCACCCGGACAGCGATCTTGAATGAAGCAAGAGCATATTGCGTGAAATGTGCACAAGATGATCAATGCCTTGGAACACTGCTGGCAAAGGAATACGATTTGGCCTTGATGTCATTAAAAATGTACGGGTACGACATGGACTTGGCGACGTACAAGGTTGAAAACCTGTCTTCTCTGGTTCGGGCTGTTGAGAAAACAAGTATTCCGAGATTTACGCTCCGGATCTCTGAGCTCTGAAAGGCGTTAAGGTCGAGCTGTTCTCCTCATCTTTTTGTTTTGAGAATAGGTCTGCATTTATGATATGATGAAGTCTTCGATCTTATGATGCACACGATTATGGTTGAATTTTTTTTTTGAATGGCCGGCCCATCCTGTATTGACAAAATTCGCAAAGACCCTTTACCTCCGACACTTTCAGATTGGTCTCTGAAGGATGACTACTTTGGTATTGCTAGAGGTCTCTCAGGTGGATACCAATTACATGCAAGCCACTCTTGGCTCCCCCGGTCCACTTCTGACTCCCCCAATCCACTTCTACCTACCCTGCTCCATTCTTGGCTCTCCAATCTCGCTCCCAACCCCGCTCTCTCTGCTCGAGAACTGAGATGGGAATCTCCTGACCAATCTCACACCTAGAGACTTCACCGGTCTTGGCTGACTTACGATGATGGGTTTGTAGTATGGGGACTTTCATTTTCGGTATTGATGGTTGAGAATGGTCCACGTCAGATCATATCAAGCAAGCGGAGGCACAGTCTTATTGGAAAAGTATGTCTATAATATCAAGCTGAGGTATAGTAATTTTCAATGAGCGTTTAACGCAAAATACGAAATATTAAATGAGAGGTAGTATTCGCCAGAAAATTTCGCTCCGAATAGACTGACAAGAACCGCGAGGCGTTGCTGTAAAGCGTAAATGACAGTGTGGTATGACGGAACGCTTGTAGAGCGCTCCTAACGAGCGTCAAAGCCGAATGGCTCTCTGTTTTATTCTCCCTGATTTTGATAGTTGCGGAATGGATGTTGATGAGGTTTGATGTTGGTATTGGTATCGATTTTGGAGCTGCTGATGCTGTCGAATATTGATGATTTTCTTCCGTTAATTATTTTCGGATTGGCTGAGGAATCACTGTTTCCAAACCCCTTCTGCTGCATCCTGTTTTCTACGCAGCTACGGCCGGTGTCGATTGTCGTTGATATTATTGAATAGCCTGTTGGACCGCGCTGGCTATCATCGCTTGAACTGCGGAGGACGGGATCATGTCAGCTTGAGTTGGCTGACTAGCTCCTGGTTGGGTGACTCCTGGCTGGGCGACTCCTGGCTGGGTAACTCCTGCTTGAGGAACCGCTGGCTGGCTCACTGCTGGTCGAGCGACGCCTGGCTGCACAAATCCTGGTTGTGTGATACCTGGTTGAACGAATCCTGGTTGAGCGACTCCGACTGGTTGGTCTCGTGAATTCAGCTTCATGATGTTGCAGATAGAGCTCCTGGGTCCCACTAGTTAACCCTTATCCGTGGAAAGATAAGAGACGGGAGACGGATGACGTACAACGACCCTTATATTCATAGCCCTTTCCCACCCGTCTCTTGCCAGTAATCTTTGTGATCTCCCATTCCTGCTCTTCAAGTGAGGCATTCGGAGCCTGAGACTGCTGAGAAAGTGGTGGAGTGATGGCACTGGGAGGACCCGCGACCGCTGCTGCTCTACGATCTTCTTCGCTGATGACCCGCCCACATGGACGCTGCGGTAGAACGGTATTTTGAGAGGTCGGGCGGTCAATGGGTTCGATGGTAGGTTCGGTAGTATAGGTACTCAAGCAGCCGTGCGTCTTTACCTGTTCCTTGTGATGGGAGCTTTGGAGGGTTACAGGGCCAATCTTAGACTCCACGCTCGTGGCCCTGGTAGAGCCGCCCATCTCGCTGGTCTGTTCGTCATCCTCAAGCACGAAAGGGTTGTCTGAAGTATGTCAGAGAAAAGGCCTGGACGCTGGTCAGAAATGCACTTAGGAGGGCTCACTTTGACTATCACCAGCGCCATTGAATCGACTAGAGTCTGTATTCTCGCGTTGCTGGAAGTCTGGCAGAGGGGGAGGTCGTCTAAAGACCGGCTTAGGTTGCGATCGGAGCCGTGCGAACTCAAGATCGCT
>JAABUX010001439.1_pt1 | contig 36118 bp, 24 predicted proteins | sample 5561851 | NCBI WGS metagenome assembly JAABUX01 (sample SAMN10711883, study PRJNA513361) | rock metagenome | isolation source: Antarctica rocks | place: Antarctica: Victoria Land, Richard Nunatak red sandstone | collected 2016-01-03
GCCGATCACGGGCAGCCCTCTCCCGCCGGTGGCCGCGACGGTCGCGAGCACGGGGCTCGGCCCTGGGCGTCCGGCAATGACCACCGCGGCGAGACCTCCCAGGCCCAGGGCCACCGCGGCCGCCGTGGCCACCACGAGCGGCCGGCGTCGGCGTGCTGGCCCTACCACTCCTGTCATCTCCCCCTCCCCCTCCCTCTCCCCTGGCGCATGGGACGCGCCTCGTGGGACCATCGTACCATGCCTCGCATCTCCAGGGGGGACGGTCACGCGGCTGTACGACAGCACCGTCCGCGCGAACTCCCTGCCGACAGCGGCGGGAAACGTCACCGACGGCGTCATCGCGCGGGGAGCGTCGAATCGCCCACGCACGGTTCGCACGCTCAGGCCGATACCTCGTCACCATCGCGCCTATCGCGCCGCGACAATCACTGACCTTTGCGCCGCGTGCGATAGACCGAGCGGAAACCGAACTCCGAAGCCCAACGGCGGGAATACCGTCACCAGGACCTTGACGCTGCTGCTGTTGACGCTCCACATGACCATCGTCAGGAGCATTAGCGCGGCGGCCCGCGTCAGATGGATGGCAGATTGTCATGTCCCTGCGGGACGCCCCCACGGATGAAAATCGACAATGTACACAGCAGGCAAACGCCCGGCTACACGCGCCCCGCGCGTACGGCGCGAGGGTGACCTGGTGGGGATCATACTCTTATATTATGGTACGCGCCTACGGGACGACGCGTCGGTGCGGTGAGCCCGCACGCCAGCGTGGGTGTCATCGATGGCGCGAAACCTGGCATCATAGTGTTATGGACCCGCCGCCTCCGCACCTGAGCCTCCTATGGCCATCCGGCTCGTCTCCCCAGACGGCCGCCGGCGCGCGGTTGGACCCGCGGGCGCTGGCTGACCTCGACCTGTCGGAGACCATTCGCGCGCTCGGCGGCCAGGACTCGCGCCGGGAGAGGTTCGTGCGCGACGTGTTGTCCGCGCCCTGTCCTGGGCCCGCGGTTATTGCCTACCGCGCGGACGCCCTGGACGATCTGCTCGCCGACGCCGCGTTGCGCGCGGCCCTGCGCGGCCTCTTGCCACGACTGGAATCCTTGACGGAGACCTATCGGCCGCGTTCCGGCGAGAGTCCCCTTACCCACCTGGCGCGCCGCCTGTCGGCCCTGGAGATGTTCGTCGAGGTCGCGCTCGAGCTCCAGGACGTGCTGGCGCGGGCGATACGCCGCGCGGACGCCCTGGAAAGTATTCATGCGTCGTTGCGAGACCTTACCGCCCGGCCCGAGTTCGCGGCGCTGCGCGCCGAGTTGCCCGCCCTGCGGCGGCAACTGGCCGGCGTGCGCGGCGTGACGGTCGGCGTCAACCTGTCCCCCGATCTGGAGCCTCAGACGGCCGCTCTGCTCGCGCTCCACTCGGAGCCGATCGCCGGGCACGCTACCCTGCTGGCCCGCCTGCTCGGCCGTCCAGGCGATGAGGGCGGCCTCACGCCCCTGCGCGGCAGCGACCTCAGCCCCGACAACCGTCTGTTGCGCGACCTGCGCGGGTTGCTCGACCGCGTCGTCGCGCCCGTCGAGCGGGCGCTGCAGCGGTTCGCCACGATCTCGCCCGCCTTGCTGGCGGGTCTCGCGCCCGAACTCGCGCTGCTGCTGGGCGCGGCGGACCTCACCCTGCGCCTGCGGCAAGCCAGCTTGCCCGTGTGCCGGCCCTCGCTGGCTCCGGCCGAGGAGCGGACCTGCGCCGTCGAGGAGGGCTACCACCTGGACCTGGCGCTGCGCCTGCTGGATCACCCTGGCGCGCCGGACGACACGCCGCCGCTAGTACCCAACGACATGGCCTTCGACGACAGGCAGGGCCGCGTCTGGATCCTGACCGGCCCCAACCGCGGCGGGAAAACGACCTACACGCGCGCCGTGGGCCAGATCCATGTGCTCGCCCAGGCTGGCCTCCCCGTGCCCGCGCGCGGCGCCCACCTCAGCCCTGTCGACGCGGTCTACACCCATTTCCCGAGCCGCGAGAGCGCGACGCCGGGACGTGGGCGGCTCGACGACGAGGCGGCGGGGCTGGCGGCGATCTTCCGACTCGCCACGCCGCGCAGCCTGATCCTGCTCAACGAGGTGCTTGCCGGGACGAGCACCGTGGAGGCGCTCGGTCTGGCTATCGACGTGGTGCGCGGGCTACGCCTCCTGGGGGCGCGGGCGATCTATGTGACCCACCTGCACGAGCTTGCCCAGCAGGTGGATGACCTCAACGCGCGAACGGAGGGCTCCGCTCTGGTCGGCAGCCTGGTGGCCGAGGCCGCGTCCGACGGCACGGACGCCGCGCCGGACCCCGACGCCACGTCTGACGGCACGGACCGCTCCGCCCATCGCCGCACCTTCCGCGTCCATCCGGGGCCGCCCCGCGGCAGCAGCTACGCCTCGGACATCGCCGCGCAGCACGGCATCAGCTACCCGCAACTGGCGCGGCTGCTACGGGACCGCGGTATCCTGCCGCCGGGGATGTCGGGCGACGGATGATGACGCCGTCAACCGGCTAAAGGCTAATCGGCGCCGAGTTCGGCTGCTCCTGCCATGCGCGGCTCGGGCAAGGAGTCCAGGTCGTAGTCGAGGACCAGCAAGGCGGCCTGGCAGAGCGCGTCGGCCGCCGTGGATGACCACGCGCTCGCCGTCCAGGCGCGCTCACTGCCCATGGCGGCCTGGAAGGCGGCGTGCCAGGCGCGCGCCGCCCGCGCGTAGTCGACTGACGAGAGCGTGACGCGCGTCCCGTCCGGCAGGATACGGTCGTTGAGATGCTCCACGACCTGCCATGCCGCGCCGACCTCGCGCGAGTACGGCGGCAACTCCTCCTGCTCCGTCTCTCGCAACGTGCCCGCGCTGGCCGCATCGGGCGGGGTAACGCGCTCTGTCCCGTCCGTCCGCGCCAGCACCGTCGCGGCGATCAACAAGTCGCGCGCGCGCGCGCTCATCTCCGACCATTTCATTCCACCTACCTCCCCTCCTCGATCAGACTCCTCCACATGATGGAGCATTAGTTCCCAGCGTAATCGACGATGGTTAAAGCCATGTTAAATGTTTGTTAAGCATATGTTAAGGATCGTTCCCCCAGGAGGACCGTTGGCGGTCGCGGCGCCCAACCCCTACGCCCGTCACTCACCGTTCGCCGCTTTCCCCCCGTCCGTCCACGTCCACGTCCGTTAATAGCGGGCTAATAACCGCCTCGTATCGTGAGATTATCGCGACCGGCCGCCTGTGCGCGGGCTCCGTGGACCCAGGGGATTCGCGTATGGCCGGCGATGCGGCGGCGCCGTCCGATGCCATGCCGCTGGTCGCGCGTTGTGTGGGGTTGGGACGTATCAAGATCAAGGTGCGGGAGGATGTTATGTGGAAAGCGCGGACAAGGATAAGGAGACACAGGATGACTCGGCTCTCTCTAGTCATGGGACTACTGCTGGGACTACTATTGCCGTCGACGGCATCCGTCGCCAACGCGAGGGTAATCACGCTCCAGACGGCGAGGGTGATGACATCCCAGGCGGCGGCCGGGGGCGCCGTGCTGAGCGCCGTCCCGTCGTTCGCCCCGGCCGGCGCTCCGGTGACGCTGATCGGCGCGGCCTACCACGCGGCGACCGACGCCTTCACGCCCAGCGTCACTATCGTGTTCACCGATGCCGCGGGCATGGCTACCACCCTGCCCCAGGCCGCCACGTCGCCCAGCGGCTCGTTCAACGTCGGCGTCGTCCTGCCGGGCAACGCGGCCGCCGGCCCCGCCGTGTTCAGCGCGACGGACATCAGCGGCTCGGTCGCGCTGGCCTCGTTCGACGTGCGGCCGGTGGCCAGCGTCGCGCATAGCGCGCCCAACTACGGTCTGCCGAACGCGAACATCACGCTGACAGGTAGCGGGTTCGCCGCTAACGAGGCCCTGACGGTTACGCTGGTGCAGGGCGCCGCCGCCATCGTCACCACCGTCCTCGCCGCGGGTACCATCACATCGACGAGCACGGGGCAATTCAGCACCGTGGTCACGATCCCCGGCGCCGCGCCAGCGGGCGGCGCGTCGATCGTGGTGCAGGATGGCGACGGTAACAGCGCCAGCACACCGTTCGCGGTCATCCGCAACGGGGCGCCTGCCGTGGCCCTGACACCCACGAACGGCGCCGCCTTTACCGCGGCGGGGACGGTCACGCTCACCGGGACGAACTTTGCCGCCGCCGAGCCGGTCACGCTGACGTTCGGTCAGGGCGTCATGGCCAGCGTGCTCGTCTCGGGCTCCGTCACGACAGACGCCGCGGGCGCGTTCGTGGCCACGGCCACGATCCCGTCGACCGCCATCAGTGGCACGGCCGCTATCAGCGCAACCGACCGCGACGGCAACAGGTCGACCACCGCGCTCTCTATCCTCGGTCGGGCCACGCCGTCGCTGGCCATCGGCCCCACCACCGTGGCGCCCAGCGCGCCGGTCACGCTGACCGGCACGAACTTCGCCGCCGGCCAGCCGGTCACCCTGACCTTCGGCCAGGGCCAGACCACCGCCGTCCTCATCTCCGGCACGGTGACGGCCGACAGCACGGGAGCGTTCACCACGACGGCCACCGTGCCAGGCACGGCGATCAGCGGCACGGCCACCATCAGCGCCACCGACGGCGCTGGCGACGCGGCGGCCGTGGGTCTCTCGGTCGCGCGGCTTGCGCCATCGGTCGTCGTCAGCCCCACCAGCGTCGCGCCTACCGCGCCGGTCACGTTGACGGGCGTCAACTTCACGGCCGGCCAGCCCATCACCCTCACGTTCGGCCAGGGTATCACGGCCAGCGTGCTTGTCTCGGGCTCAGTGACCACCGACGCCACGGGCGCGTTCACGGCCACGTCCGCGATCCCATCGACCGCGATCAGCGGCACGGCCGTCATCACCGTTAGCGGCGGCGCCGGCGACAAGGCGGTCGCGGAGTTCTCCGTCGCGCGGCCCGCGCCATCGCTGCTGGTCAGCCCGACGGACGTCACGCGCGCCTCGCCGGTCACGCTCAGCGGCGCGAATTTTGCCGCCCGCCAGCCCATCACGCTGACGCTGGAGCAGGGCGCGACGGCTACCGTGCTCATCTCCGGAACCGTTAGCTCGGACAGCGCCGGGGTCTTCACGGCCACGGTCAGGCTGCCCTCCAGCGCGATCACCGGCACGGCCACCATCAGCGCCACCGACCGCGACAGAGATAGCGCGGGCGCGTCGCTACACATCGTGAGCGCCGCGGACCCGGCCGTGATCGTCGCGCCCTCCAGCGCCGAGGCGGGCGCCTCTATGACGATCACCGGAACCAACTTCGCCGTGGCCCGGCCAATCACGCTGACCTTCGCTGGACGCGCGTCCCCCGACTCGCCTGCCTCGGAGACCGTGATCACCACGCTCACGTCGAAGATGGGGACGGTCGCTACCGACGACACGGGGACCTTCACGGCCACGGTCATGATCCCGTCCGCCGCGATGACTGGCACGGCCATCATCGGGGCGGAGGACGGCGCCGGTAACACGGTCCGAGTCAAGGTGCGCGTTGTCCCGCCGGTGCGCGCGGACAATGGCCCGACCACCCTCTACTTCGCCGAGGGCTACACGGGCTTGCTCAAGTCGAACAACGCGGCGAGCTTCGACGAGACACTGTCTATCCTCAACGCCAACCCGTTCACGGCCACCGTCCGCATCCGGTACCTCATCCAGGGGGGCAAGCCGATGGAGGTCACGCGCACCCTGGCGCCGAACAGGATGCTGCGCGAGTCGGTCAAGCGCGACATCGGGCCCGACCAGACCGTGGCCACGGTCATCACCTCGCCCTCTCGCATCAGCGCCGAGCGCGTCATCAGCCGCGTGGGCGCCAACGGCGCTACCCTGGGCGCCAGCAGTTCGCTGGGCAACCCCAACCTGGGCTCGACCTTCTACTTCCCCGCCGGCGCCACCGGTTCCTCCTACACCGAATACCTCTCGCTGGTCAACCCTAGCGACAAGGACGCCACCGTGATCGTGACCTACGCCGGTGATGGCGGCAAGACGGTGGACACGACCCCGGAGGATGAAGCCGCATCGGACGAGCCGCCGGCGGGCCAGAGCGAGTCGGACGAGACCCCGTCTCTCAACGGCACGGTGACCGTCACGCTGACCGTGCCGGCGAACGGGCGCGCCACGCACCGCGTGGGCAACGACAGCGGCGATTCGTTTGCCAGCTCAACCGACACGCCGGTGGGGATGGTCGTCACCAGCGACCAGCCGATCATGGCCGAGCGCACGCTCTACTTCGGCGACGGCCAGGGGTCAGGCAAGTTCGGCTCCACGGCGCAGGCCGGCGTCATGACCGCAGGCAACCAGTACCTGTTCGCCTACGGCTCGACCGGCGGCAACGGGCTGGCCCAGCGCACGGACGATCGATCGGAGATCGTGGTGCTCAATCCCGGCCTCTCGCCGATGTCCTCGACCGTCGAGGCCCAATTCACCGATGACCTGGGCCGCACGCTGGGCGTGACCTCGGTCGTGGTCGGCCCCGGCACGCGGCAGACCATCGACGCCAACGCGGTGGTGGGCGATACGTCACGCATCTACTCGACGCTCCTGACCTCGTCGAGCCCCTTCGTGGCCGAGAAGGCGCAGTACCTGGGAGGGCCGGCGGCGGCAGGCGCCTACCCCGGCTTTGCCGTGGCGGGAGCGCCCGCCGGCGCGACGAGCGCGGTCTTCCCGGACCTAAGCCTCGTCAACGGGTCGGGCGCTCAGTTGCAGCAGACGGTCTTCCTGCATAACCCGACATCGTCGCCCATCACCGTGACCGGGACCTACTACACGGACCACGGCAGCATGTCGACCGATTACGACGTGGCGGCCGGCGGCATCACCACCGTGGACGTTAACAGGGACGCGGCGAGCCTGCGCGCCAGGTCCCTCAGCGGGACGTTCGTCGTCAGCAGCGAGGGCTCAAAAGATTCCTTCGTGGCCACGAACGTCGCCAACACGCTCGATGGCCGCAGCTACACGGGCACGCAAGGCTCTCTGCCGGCACTATAGCCGTTAGCCATTAGCCATTAGCCATTAGTAGGCGCCCGAAGCTACGAGTTCTTTTCGATCACTTGCTCAGTATCTGACGCGGGGGAGGCGGTAGCCTCTCCCGCCACCTGAGAGCAGCGCAACGGGATTAGGAGTGGCGCATGATTGGTCAATGTAACAGGAGCAAAAGAATGAACACGAAGCAGCACGTTCTCCCAGAGATGCCCTTCCCATCGCCGCACCGGCAACTTTTCGTTAGCGCGCGGAAGGTCTGGGGTCATCTGGGGGCGCGGGCATCTTGCCCGTCCCCGTGTCGGACCCGGGACGGGCGAGCAGCGCAGCGAACGCCTCGCGCCTCCAGGACTTTTGCGCGCCTACGACTTTTCACAGACCCTGCCAGCCGGGCAGTCGCGGGCCCATTGCTGGTGGGCGGCGGGATGCGGCATGCATGTCGCGCGCTGCTGTGCGCGGCGGTGGTCGCCCTTGCGCTATCGCCGGGCGTGGCAGGGACGATAACCGCCGCGACGGGTCCGGGAGCGAGCCATGGACGACACACGTCACCGACACCAAGAACGGGCGCCGGGGCCCGTCCCCAGGCCGCGCCCACTCCAGGAGCGACCGCCGCGCCCGGTCGCCACGCGCCCGCCACGACGCCCACGCGCGTGACTGGGCGCCCCGTACCACCGACGCACCCCACACCTTCCCCGCACCCGACACATCCAACACCCGCGGCACATCCGGCGCATCCGACACCCGCGGCGCACCCCACGGGGTCGACGCATCCCACGCATCCCACGGGCTCGACGCATCCCACGCATCCCACGGGCTCCACGCATCCCACGGGCTCGACGCATCCCACGGGCTCCACGCATCCCACGGGCTCGACGCATCCCACGGGCTCGACACATCCCATGCACTCTCCAAGATCGACGCATGGCGCGTCGGCCGCGCGCCACGAACGGTCGCGACCGTTTATCCAGCGCGGACCCGTGGCCGCTCCCAAGCCGGTGGCCGTCTACGTCGGGCGACAACAGGTCGCGGCGGGGCTGAATGTGTCCGCCGCCATTGGCCGTGTGCGCGCTCGCGTGCCGTTCGCCATCGCGACTCCGCGCTATCTCCCATCTGGCTACGCGCCGGTCCAGCTGGCCGTGACCCCACGGGTGCGCGCTGTGAGTGGCGGCCTCAGCACCCTGACCTACGTCGCGGCGCCCCCCGGTTCCCATGCCTCCACCGGTACGTCCAGCCCCGCTGGCGTGCAGATCAACCAGGCGTCATGGGCCATCGCCTTCGTCGGCGGCTTGCCCGTCCGCACGGTCAGGCGGGGTCACTTCGCCGCGAACCTTCACGAGTACAGGGCGCCGCGCACGGACATCCTGGTCCTGACATGGGTCGACCGCAAGGGACACGGCTACGCTGTCGTGACCGTCGCGCAGTGGTCGCATCTGTCGGTCGACAGCCTGACGCGCATCGCCGCGTCCTTGCAGTAACCTCACGGGCCAGCCGGAAGATGATCACTGGGAGCGCGGGCGGCCCGCCCGCTTCCGTGGCGGTCACACAATGTGGCAGGCCCATGCGCCTTCGCCATCCCCGGCGGGCGGCCCGCCCGCGCTCCCAATCCCGGCGGGCGGCCCGCCCGCGCTCCCAGCCCTGTCTGCCGATGGTACCATCGGTCATGTGCAAGCCCGGCAAGGATCATCCGCTGACCCAGCATCACATTAAAAAAGGAACGGTAAGAAGGAACGGTAAGAATGCTCCACGATGTTATCCAGCGCCGTCTGCCCTTCAGACCATGGCAACGTATTGCCGCCGGAGCCGCTCTGCTCCTCACCCTGCTGCCTCCACCGACACCCGCGGCCCTGGCCTCGGCGACGGGAGCGACGGGGGCAACGGGAGGTCGCTACGACTGGCTGCAGTACGACGGGGACCCGGCGCATAGCGGCGACAACACGCAAGAGACGGCGCTCGGCGCGGCAAACGTCGCCCGCCTGCACCGCATCTTCCGGGTTGTGCTGCCCAGTTTCGTCGACGGCGCGCCCGTGTCCCTGCACGATGTCGCCACCCCCGGCGGCGTGCGCGACCTCCTCTTCGGCGCCACCTACGCCGGTCAGACGCTGGCGCTCGACGCCCATACCGGCGCCACGGTCTGGCAGCGCGGCTACACCTCCAGGCAGTCGTGCCCGTCCCCGTTCTGGACGCGCCGGCAGACGACCGAGCCGTGCTACACGTATTCCTCGCCCGCCGTCGATCCCGATCGGCGCTACGTCTATAGCTACGGGATGGACGGCTACGTCCACAAGTATGCCGTTGGGACGGGCGCGGAGATCACCGCGGGCGGTTGGCCTGCGGTGGTGACGCGCAAACCCGCGGCCGAGAAACTGTCCTCGGCGCTCAGCGTGGCCACGGCGCGCTCCGGGACGAGCTACCTGTACGCCGTGACCAGCAGTTTCGGCGACGCGGGGGACTACCAGGGCCACCTGACCACCATCAACCTGTCGTCGGGCGCGCAGCACGTGTTCAACGCCCTGTGCGGCGACCGGGTCGACGTGCACTTCGCTCTTGCGCCGGCGGCGTCCGATTGCCCGCGCGCTGGCGCGGGCTTGTGGGGGCGGGCCGGTGTCGTGTACGACGCGGAGACGGATAAGGTCTATCTGGCCGTCGGCAACGGCCCCTATAACCCGGCCGCCCACGACTGGGGCCAGTCGGTGATCGCGCTGCGGCCCGACGGGTCCGTCCCCGCCGGGGCGCCGCTGGACCGCTACACGCCAGCGGACTACGACCACTTGAACGTCACGGACGCCGACCTCGGCAGCACCGATCCGGCTATCCTACCCACCCCGGCGCACGGCTCCGCGCGGCGCCTGGCGATTCAGGGCGCGAAAGACGGCACGCTGCGGCTGCTCGACCTGGACCGGCTGGGCGCACAGGCCGGGCAATCGGGACTCGGTGGCGAGGTCGGCGCGCCGCGCAAAGCGCCGCAAGGGGAAGGGATACTGAGCCAGCCAGCCGTCTGGGTCGACCCGGGTAAGGGCGGCGCGTGGGTGTTTGTCGGCAACGGGAAAGGGCTGTCGGCCCTCACGGTGACGACCGGCGCTGATGGGACGCCGGCACTGACAGTGATGTGGTCGACGCGTACGGTCGCATGCACCTCGCCCCTGGTGGCGAACGGCGTCCTATACTGCGCCGCCAACGGCCATATCCGGGCGCTCGATCCGGTCGGCGGCAGGGTGTTGTGGCAGGATACGGGCATCGGGGCCGTGCATTGGTCGAGTCCAGTCGTCGTCAACGGCGTCCTGTACATCTCGGACAAGAGTCGTGCGCTGACCGCCTACGCGCCGACCCCGTGAGCGGGAACCGCGTTGCTCCATGCCGGACGTCTATTATTGCGGCTCGTATCACCGCCGGAGACGGGGACATGGCTGGCGCTTCCGATCATTGAGCCGGGCGCACAAAAGGGAAGCCGCCAAACGTGCGCCCCTCGCCCACGCGCGCGATGCCCACTTCCACCGCGAACGCGACGGGCATCAACGCGCGTATTGACCACGATGCGCGCCTCTCGATAGGCCGTTTGATCGACTAACACGTGATAATCGAGAAAATTTGGCTATTCGTGGATTTTGGGGGTCGACAGATGGGGGCGCCATAGTGTATCTTGGCTAGAGGGGAGGCCGCGCGCGCCTATATAGATGACGTGGGGGCGCATGGTGTATGAACGGTCTCCGCATAGAGCGATAAGGCGCGCGGAACGCTCGTCCGCGTCGAGCCGATAGTGAAGAGCGAAAGTTCGGTAGAGTCCTGATGCTGACTGATTTCAACGAGACACTCAAGAACGTCTTGGTGCAGCGCATGCCGCTCGACCCCAACGAGGTCGACGTCAGCTTTGAGTGCCCCAAGCGCGAGTGGTCAGCCAAAATCTTGAAGCCCACCATCAACCTGTACCTCTTTGACCTGCGCGAGAACGTCGAACTGCGGCACGCCACGTGGATGACGGAGCGTGGGCCAGAGGGTCCCAGCGGCCTGCGGCGGCCGCTGGTCAACGTCGACCTCTCCTACTTTGTGACAGCCTGGGCGCGCACCGTCATCGACGAGCACCAGTTGCTGTGGCGCGTGATGGCGACCTTGATGCGCGAGTCGACCTACAGCTCAGAGTTGCTGGTGGGCGAGGTGCAGCGAGCCGGGCCGCCGGTGAAGACGCTCACGGCGCACGCCGACGGCGTGGTGCGCAACCCTGGCGAGTTCTGGGGGGCGCTGGATAACGACCTCAAGCCGGCCGTCACTTATACCGCAACCCTCGCCCTGGACCTGGACGTGCTGGAGCCGGCGCCGCTTGTCCTGACCAAGGTGATCGACCTCGGCGGCATGCCGGAGCTGCCAGGCCCCGTCCCGCAGCGTCTCACCGCCATCGGCGGCACGGTATGCACGCGCCCCGACGAGGATAACCGGCTCTACGCCGTCCCTGACGCCTGGGTGACCTTCCCGGATTTAGGCATTTCGGTGCGCAGCGACCGCTTTGGACGCTATACTGTAGCTCAGATTCCAGAAGGGCAGCACCGCGTCCGCGTGGTGTCGCCCGAGGGGCGCGCCTCGGACAGCGAGGTCCAGGTGCGCGCGCTACGGCCGGCTCCCCGGGTCGCCGAAGCGCCGGCAGCCCGACCATTGGCCGGCAATGAGCTCTCCGACCTGAATGAGCTCTACGACCTGGAGGTGTAGGCGGATGGCGAGGATGGCTGGAGGATTCATGTGTCGGCATGGCCCACGCGGATGCTAACCACACGAGGCATGACAGGCGAACCCACACGGACTACGGACTAAGGAACGTACGCAGCGCGGATGACTCGCTACCGAGGCCGTCTCAGATCATGAAAGGATAAACGAGACACCATGGCGACAAGCTATCTGGCACCCGGCGTCTACGTCGAGGAAGTATCGGGCGGCAGCCGGCCCATTGAGGGCGTCGGCACGTCGGTGGCCGGCTTCATTGGTTTCGCCGAAAAGGGCCCGTACAACACGCCGACGTTGGTCACCAATTGGACCCAGTTCCGCTCGATGTTCGGCGATTTTATCGACGGGGCCTACCTGGCGCACAGCGTCTATGGCTACTTCAACAACGGCGGCGGCGTGTGCTACGTGGTGCGTCTGGGCTCACCCGAGAGCACCCAGGCCGCGCGGCAGCCAGCGCAGCGCGCCATCCCCAGCAGGGCGGGAATCGCCGGCGGGTCGCTGCAGGTCAGCGCGCTGCCCGAGGCGCCCGAGGGCGTGGTGGTGGAGATCGCATCCACCGCCATCGACCGCGCGACGCTTCCGCCCGCCGACAAAGCTCCCGTCAAGAGGCCGGGCGCCGCGGCGAAGGAGGGCGGCGAGGCCGAGGGCGATAGTTCCAGCGCTCCGGCCGCCCCTGGTACTCCCGGCGCGCAGACGACGGAAGCCGACGACCGTTTCACCATGACCGTCCGCGCAGGCGCCACGCGCGAGGTGTTCGAGAACCTCTCCACCAAGCGCAGCGATCCGCGCTATGTGGAGACGATTGTCAACGAGGGCCGCAACCGCTCCAAGCTGCTGCACGTGGAGTTGAAGACCGAATCGACGGCCGTGGAGCCGTCGCAGGGCAGCGCGTCCCTGCCCTTGGAGTTGGGCCTGTTCAGCCTTGAGCCCGCTCAGGCCAGCGTGGCGCTGACCAATGTCACCCCGGCGCAGTACGTGGGCGACACGGCCGAGCGCATCGGCCTCGGCGGCTTCGACGCCATTGAGGAACTGACCATCGTCAGCGCCCCGGACCTGATGAGCGCGTATGAGAAGGGTTGGATCGATGGCGAGGGCGTCCATGCCGTGCAGCAAGCCCTCATCGATCACTGCGAGCGCAACGGCGACCGCGTGGCCATCCTCGACCCGCTGCCCGGTATGAAGCCGCACACCGTCAAGGACTGGCGTATGAATGAGGTCGGGTATGACTCCTCGTACGCCACGATGTACTACCCCTGGATCCAGGTCAACGATCCGGTCACCAATAAGACGATTAACATCCCGCCATCAGGCCACATTGCTGGCGTGTGGGCGCGCGTGGACAGCGAGCGCGGCGTCCATAAGGCGCCGGCCAACGAGTCCATCCGCGGCTGCACCGGCATCGAGTTCCAGGTCACGACCGAGGAGCAGACGCTGCTCAACCCGGTTGGCATCAACTGCGTGCGCTCCTTCCCCGGCCGCGGCATCCGCATCTGGGGCGCGCGCACGCTCTCCAGCGATCCCGAGTGGCGCTACCTCAACGTGCGCCGCCTGTTCAACTTCGTGCGCGAGAGCATTACCCAGGGCACGCAGTGGGCCGTCTTCGAGCCCAACAACGTTGACCTGTGGCTGAAGATGAAGCGCGACGTGTCGTCGTTCCTCTCGCGCGTCTACATGACCGGCGCCCTCTTCGGCGCCACCGAGCGCGAGGCTTTCTACGTCAAGTGCGATTCCGAGACAAATCCGCAGACGGTCATCGACGCCGGTCAGGTCATCTGCGAGGTCGGTATCTCGCCGACCAAGCCGGCCGAGTTCGTGATTTTCCGCGTTAGCCAGGCCAGCCCCGGCGCCGAGGCCTAGCCTGTCGTACGGGACGACGGGAGGCCGCGGGCCTTTCTTTGAGGTCGTGAATCCACCTTCGGGTGGGTCAAGACGGTCCTTGCGTGTGCAAGGGCCTGCTACAAACGGACGAGACGCATCGGGAAAAGGAGTTAGACAATGGCGGTAGGTCAGGATCCGATTGGCGCGTTCCACTTCAGCCTTGACGTGCAGGGCATCGAGATGGCCACGTTCACCGAGGCCAGCGGCTTCGAGAACACGACCGAGGTTATCGAGTACCGCGACGTCGACAAAGACGGCAAGATCTATATCCGCAAGACTTTCGGCGGCACCAAGTGGGGCGACCTTACGCTCAAGCGCGGCGCCACCTCGGACAACTCGCTGTTCGATTGGCGGCAGCACGTGCTCGACGGCAACTATGACGAGGCGCGCAAGGACGGCACTATCACCGGCCGCAACCCGCAGGGTATCCCGGTGATCCAGTACACGTTCACGCGCGGTTGGATCAGCAAGTACACCGGCCCGTCGTTCTCGGCCAAGGGCAATGAGACGGCGGTCGAGTCGATCGTGATCACCCACGAGGGGCTCAAGCGGACGCTGTGAACTTGCAGACCGAGTTTCCGTTCAAGCTGCCCAAGGGGTACGTCGACCGGGAGGGTACCCTCCACCGTGAGGGCACGATGCGGCTGGCCACGGCCCTGGACGAGATCCTGCCGCTTCGTGACCCGCGGGTCAAGCAGAACGGCGCCTACCTGGTGATCATCCTGCTCTCGCGGGTGATCACCAGGCTAGGTACCATCGAGGAGATGACGCCCGCGATGATCGAGGGCCTCTTCTCCTCGGATCTGGCGTACCTACAGAATTTCTACCGTCGGATCAACCAGGATGGCAGCACCATCGCGCGGGTGGCCTGTCCCAACTGTGGCACGGAGGTGGAGATCGACGTCAGTGAGGTGGGGGGGTAGCGAGCTACCCCCTCGACCAACTCAACGAGGAGGTAGCCTACATCGCCTATCACTTCCACTGGTCGCTCGACGAGATTATGGCGCTCGAGCACGACGACCGGCGGCGTTGGTTCGAGCAGATTGACCGTATCAACCGCCAGCGTAACGAGGAGGACGAGGCGCGCATCGCGTCCTTGACCGCGGCCGCGAGCGGGTTCGGCGGATAGGGATGGCTACGGGGAAGGTTGCAGGGAGATTCCATGGGCAAGTTTAGCGACGAAGCGCTGATCACCTCGAAGTTCTGGGTAGAGATCGGGGGCGTGGCGGAAGGATTTTTCCGCGAGTGCACTGGGTTGCAGATCCAGACCGAGGTCTTCGAGTACAACGAAGGCGGGCGCAACAACTATACCTATAAGTTTCCGGTGCGCAGTAAGGCCAGCAACGTGGTCCTCAAGCGCGGCCTCGTCGTGCCCGATGGTCTCTGGAGATGGTATCGCGACGTCATCGACGGTCAGGTGAAGCGCAGTTCGGTGACTATCCATGTGTACGAGAACCACGTCATGGCGCAGAGCAGCGGCCCTGCCGCCAGTTGGCGCCTGCAGGACGCATTTCCGGTGCGCTGGACCGGGCCGGACTTCAACGCCAATGAGAACGCGACCGCGGTCGAGCAGCTAGAGTTTACCTGCAGTTCTATTGCGAGGTATTAACAACAGTGGCAAAGCGGAGAGACACGGGGAGCGGCGCCCGGTCGGCGGCCGGTAGCGCGGCGTCCCATGGACAGCGCGGCCTGTCGCCCGCCGCTCGCGCCACGGCTCTGAGCCTGGCGACGCGCAACGCGCGTTTCCTGGCGCACCTGCGTCCTTCGCAGCCCATTGGCGGCCCGACTCAGGCGTTCCTGCAGCCGTTGCGGCGGCACGCGGCGGCGCCCGCCCGCGCAACCCTGGAGCAGCCCGGCCACGGGCACGACGCGGCCGCCTTCGCGGTCGATGTGCAACGTCGCTACGACGCTTTGCCGGGCTCGTTCTGGCCGCGCGAGGAGGGCGCCTTCGCCGGCGACCCCGACCTCGGGTTGACGCTGGCGCGCGTCGGCTTGCACGCACGCCCCGCGCGGCAGGGCGCGGTCGCGCCGTCCGAAGGCCCGGAGTTTACTCCCCCAGCCGGCGCTGGCGGGGCGCCTGTCGCCGAGCCGCCACTCACTCCTCGCCCACCTCTCGATGTCTCTTCGGCGGTTGATGAGGCATTGCCCGCGTCCCTGGCGTCGCGCCGCCCGCTCTCAGCGGTCGACCCGCGCTTGACGCAGCCGGTCACCACGCTGCGCTCAACCGCGCGGCCGGCGCCGCGCTCCGCGGCTGGCGTGACGCTGCCCGACATGGTCGTGACTCGTCCCATGGATGACTGGCGCGCGCAAGAAGCAAACAGCGGCATTGCGCGACGCCAGCCGGCGCGCGTGATGGCTGCACTGGGCCGGCCACTACCGTTGAGCGTGGTCAGGACGCCACCGCGCGACAATGAAGAGACCGATTGGAGCGTGGCCGAGGGCCGCGAGACGGCCAGCAATGTCGCCCCGTTTACGTCGTTGCCGGGCATGTTCGATCTGGCGGCCAGCGTGCAGCGCAAGCCTGAATCCGGCGCGCCGAGTCCGGGCGTGGCGCAACGCATCGGCGCGCTACACCACGCCGCTCAGAGCGCCGGGCAACCGTTGGACGTGAGCACACGGCGCGCCATGCAGGCAGCCCTGGGAACCGATTTCCCCGACGCGCGTGTGCACGCGGATTCGGCCGCGGCGGAGGCAGCGTCGGCGCTCGGGGCGCGGGCCTTTACCCTTGGCGACGCGGTCTACTTTGCTCAGGGCGCCTTTGCGCCTCACACCGCCAGCGGGGCGGCGCTGCTGGGTCACGAGCTCGTGCATACGCTGCAGCAGTCTGTGCCCGTACCGGCGTCCCGACAGCAGCCGTCGGAGGCACAGAACCAGGGCGCCTTACTGAGCGCGTCGCCATACGACGCAGGGTCGGTCCGGCAACAGCCGTCGACGATCCAGAGCCAGGGCGCCGCCCGCCTTGCCAGCGTGGAACAGGCGCGCGGCGATAGCGCGAATGGGACATCCGATGGGAGCGCGGCGCGGGCGATGAGCGGCGATGTCGCGGCGCGGGAAGCAACCATGCCATTGCCAGTGGCCAGCGCCATGACCCAACCGGCTGAGTTGACCACGCCGCCATCGACGGCGGCGGCCGAGGGCACGGCGGGAGGCATGGCGTTGGGCCAGCGTGCCGTTGTTATGTCGGGCGAGCGCATCGCGCTAGTCGCGCAAGGTCCCGCCGGGGCGGTGAAGGCTCAAGGGCCAGTAGCTTCTCGGGCGGTTGATACCGGGAGCGCGGGCGTCTCGCCGGTCCCCGGTCCTGGGAGCACAGGCGTCTCGCCGGTCCCCGTCACGTCCGTTACGGCCGTCCTGGCCGCGCGGCGCGGTGAGCGCCAGGCACTGCCGGATACAGGACAGGCCTCCATCGTGAGTCGGGAACCCGGTGGCCTATCCAGCCTGACGCGGGATGCCGTCGCCGCGCCGAGAACGGGAGCCGATGGCCGCGTTGCCGCGCGCGCCCGCTCGACGGACGATCCGGATGGGGCTGGGTGGGGTACGGGCTTCTGGCCGGTCGCACCCGGCATGGGATTGCTGCTCACTGGCGCCCCCGTTGGCGCCTCGCGGTCGGTCTATGCCGCGCTTGATATGGCGCGGGCACTCAACGGCGCGCCGGCCAGGATGGGTGTGTACGGCGCCGGGATCGCGGATGCCGATGGCGGGCGGACGAGGCACTCGTCTCCAATTGGAAGATCGCCTGGTCAGCCGGCCTACGCCGCTCGTGACCGTTCGCTGCCCTTCGTGGGCATGTGGGGCCGCGCTGCCGGCGCCACGGCCGGCACGACAGGCGTTGGCGGCGAGAGTAGCGCCGGCAGCGCGGATAGCCAACTATACGTTACCATCGCCCGGTCCGTCGCAAGCGCCGCGGATGCGTTGCCCGGGGCGCTCGATCTTGCCGCTGCCATCGGACACAAAGCGTCGGCCAGCATGCGGATGGCTGTTCCGGGGCGATTGGAGCCGCGGGCCGCCGCGTTGGGACAGGAGTCTATCATCGGAGCGCGTGGACACGTCTCCGGCGGCGCCGACGCCGGCCCCGACGGTATGCGGGTGTCTGCCCTGTTAGGAACGCTGGACGGCGTGGCGCGCGTGGCTCCTATTGTCTCGCTTGTCCGACCCGGTGACTCGGCGGCTCGATCGACGCGCGACGGACAGGCGCCGGACGCGTCGGGTGAACGGCGCGCGACGAGCGGTGCAAGTAGCGCAGACGCGGTCGGGGCTCCCCTCGACGGAACCCCGGCGACGCCGGCGTCCTTTGGGCTGGCCGCGCGGACGGCTGGGACGAGTGATAGTGATGCGGGTCGCCTGGCTGCCGGTGACGTGACACTACCATCTCCAGAGACCATCGGGCACGACGAGGCGATACGCCGCGCGGACGTTGTGGCGTCCGGCATGCTCGTCGGACGCGCGGATGCTTCTGCGCCTGGTACGACTGTTGGACGCGCGGATGCTTTTGCGCCTGGTATGACCGATGCGGCCGTGAGCGCGCGACGGGGCCTGGAGGCGCGCGAAGGAGACGGGCGGGTCGCCGACGATGTGACGGCTGTTTCGACGATGTTCCCCTCGTTAGCCGGCCTGGCGGCATTGCAGTCCTACTTGCCCGCCGCCCTCGGGGACGCCTCCATCTCTCGCGGTCAGTCTTACCTGGACCAGCCCGGTGGCAGCTTCTATCGCGGCGCGTGGCAGCCGGTCTTCGTCCCGGCGGGGACGACATCACAGGCGGCGGCACGAAGTCTGGCGGCGGCCGGCGCCGCCGCGACGGGACTGACCACGGGCGCGTCGGCGCCGGGGAGCGCGAGCGGACAGGCGCCTGCCGCGACCCGGTCGACAATGACACTTGCCGGCCCGAGCACGACGGCAGCGGAGTTATCGACCGGAGCGTCCGTCGGATCGTCCATATCGGGTCCGGGCATGAACATGGGCGCGGGTATGGCGGAGTTGTCGGGCCCGGCATCGTGGCATCCGCTCCAACAGACGGCCACGTTCCGGCGCGGGGTCGACCTCTCGCGGAGCATGGGCGCCTCTGCCAGGTCTTTCGCCGAGTCGTTGGAGTTGGAGGACCAGGCGGCGCGCGCCGAGGCCGCCGTGCTGCGCCTGTTCTCGTCGACGCCCATGGCGCGCCCGGTCGCGTCGGTGTCGACCCTTTTCCCCGCGACGATGGGCTCGCGCATCCCCGCCTTGATTGGGCCGAGCGGTGACGCGACGGTGGCCGCGCGGCGCTCCGAGGGAGCGTTGGTGTCGTCGATGCCCGCGCTATCGCTATCGTATGCCGCGCGGACAGGCGCCCAAACGTCTGTAACAGCCGGTGCGCGTCCCATGGACTCCGCACCCTCCACGGCACTGCTGGAGGGCGTAGCGACGGAACGCGGGGTTGCAAACGGCGATGCGGCAATGCGACAGGCTCAAACGCGGCAGGATCAACCAGACGACACCGTATCTAGAGCGATCGGGATGACATCCGGAGACCTGACCGTGTCCGCCGGACAGGCGGCCAGTTCGGGCAGTTCAGGCGCTTCGGGAGGCCAACTCGTCGTCGCGGACGGCGGGCAGGACGGTGATGCGCGGCGCGTGGGGCTGGTATACTCGACCGCCTATATAACGCCCGCGGCAGTATCGTCCCTGGAAGCGCCGTCTCTGGTAACGCCCGCGGCAGTGTCATCCCTGGAAGCGCCGGCGGCAGCGCCGTCCCTGGTAGCGCGCTCCGTGTCTGCCGATCCATTCGGTATGACGGCGCTCGATCTCGGCTCACGAGCCCAGGCTGCGTGGCTGGGAGCGATGGGCATTCGCGGCCCGGTGCGCGCCTCCGTGGACGCGTTCGGACCTGGCCTGGTACACGCCTCCGTGGACGCGTTCGGACCTGGCTTGGCCTCGACAACTATGGGCGCCGCCGCGCCTCCGGCCCAAGCAGGTGGCGCGGGCTTCGCACCGGTTGGGACGCCGACATCCGCGTCGGTCGCCGGGGCGTTGGCCGGGTCGACCTTATTGCCGGGCATGGTGAGCCTGGCTGCGGGCTTGCAGCGTCAGGCCCTGGTTGGCGCCAGCACGCCCGCTTTACAGCGTCGTCTGGAGACGTTGGAGCGCGCATCCTTGGCTGTGGGGCAACAAGCGGAGTCCGCGCCGCGGCGCGGCGCGGTGACGGCGCGCGGTGAGGAAACGGCGCTTGGCGGCGACTTGTCGGAGATAGCGGTGCGCGCGGGCATAGCGCCGTCGAGCCCCCGCTCGACGGTGGGGGGCGCCAGGGCATTCGCCTCGGGTGACGAGACCTACTCGTCCACGGCTGGCCTCACAGCCGACGCGGCCGCCGACCTCGCCCTATGGGCGCGCGAGTCCTTGCACGCCGGGCAGCAGGCGGCGGGTGTCCCGGGCGCAACGCGGCAGGGCGCGCAATTGGGCGCTGGCGCTGGTAACGCGCTATCGTCGACGTCAGAGGCGGAGACGTGGCGGCTTGCAGCGTCCCCACAGCGCCGTTTGGCCGGAGCGACGTCAGGACAACTGGCGGATACGCCAGGGGCGACGGTTCCATCCATGCTCACCCTGGCGGCAGCGCCTTTGATCGGGCTGCGGCTGCATGTGGCGCCAACGGTAAGGGCAGTGGATGCCACCCTCGGCCGGCAGCGGGACACCTGGCCCGTGGCGGACATGCGAGGCGACGCGATGACGCCGCCGCGCCAGTCGGTTGGGGCCTTTGTAGGGGCATTCCAAGGGGCGCTGGTCGCGCGGCGAGTGGCCTCCGAGCCGTCCACCAACGTCGCCTTTGCCTCGGCGGGGCAACCATCCGAGTCGGGCGCCTTCGTGCCTGGTTCGCGCCAGTCCGAGCATAGGATAGGACAACCGGGACAGCCGGGTATGACGGGGCACAGCGGTAGTGGTCGCAGCATCATCGCACGGCTGCCCATCGCCGCTGATACCATCAACCACGATGGGCGTGTCGACCGCGCGGCGGTGGATGGGTCAGGACCTGGGTCGCGAGATGAATCGATGGTGGTGATTCAGCCGCTGGTCGGCGGCGCCGGCTCCACGCGGGAGGCGCAAGCAAGTGGACCAGGGCTTGGTGTCACCGGAATATCTGGAGCCTGGTGGGCCGGTTCCGCGGCGCCATTGCTGGCCCGCTTTGCACAGGTGCGGTCCCAAACGGGAGCCCTTAACGGAAGCGGCATGGCTGCGGCCGTCACGCGTTTGCTCAACGGGGGCGAGGCGTCGCCGTCAGCGTCGCCCAACGGCGCGAGGGCGGCCGGACCTTCCATGTGGTCCGACGGCGCGAGGGCGGCCGAACCTTCCGTGTCGCAACGATGGGCGGAGTCGGACCGGGATATGGCTGGCCGCGTCCACCGCGCCCTCGGCAGCGGCGAGGGGCCGGGGCAGTGGGCAACACCGCCTGATCCGGCCGCGCTGCTGATGGTCGGCGCGCGGGATCGGTTGTCGCGATCATCGACCGATGATGGAGATGTAGCCCGTCGCGCGAGTGGACGAGGTGAGCCAGGCGTGGCAGGTGTGCCTGCCATGTTAGCCGGCGCGATGGCGGTGTCGGCGATGTTGCCGGGAATGCTGAGCCTGGCGGCGAGCGTGCAGCGCAAGGCCGAGGTTGGGGTCAGCGCGCCGAGCCTGCAAACTCTCGGGCAGACGGCTGGCGCGGCGCGTCCTGGGGAGTCGGAGCCGGCGGCGCGCCATCCCCGTGTGCGGTCTCAGGTGGACGCCCCGATGATGAGCATGGGCTCCGTGCGGGGAACACCGGCGCGGGCGTCGGTCGTCGCGCGCCTGCTCGACGATGCCAGGGCGGTAGCGGCGGCTGGGACCGGGCTGGCCACGCCTTCCATTGAAGGACGCGGGGGTGAGACCGGGACGGGCACGGTCGGCCGGGTCCACCGTGCTCTGGTCGAGCGCGACGATCTCGGAGCGCACTGGTCCGCGCCGCCCGATCCGGCCGCGCTGCTGATGGCCCGCGCCCAGGACCGGTCATTCCAGACACGAGCGGCCGATGCTGCTGATGCTGGCGCCGCCAATCTGTTGCGTCGCTCGGGTAGCGTCGGCAGTGATGATAGAATGAGCGCGCCGGCGGCGCTGAGTGGCGTCATGGCGACATCGACGATGTTGCCGGGGATGTTGCGCCTGGCGGCAAGCGTGCAGCGCAAGGCCGAGGCCGGGGCGGGCACGCCAGGCCTGCAGCGTCGTCTGCAAGCCCTCGAACACGCCGCCGGCAGCACGGGGCGTCCCCTGGAGGCGACGGTGCGCCGGGGCATGGAGACGGTGCTGGGCGGGGACCTCTCCGGCGTGCGGGTGCATGCCGACACGGCGGCGGCGAGCGCGGCCTCTATGCTGGGCGCGCGCGCCTTTGCATTGGGCAACGCGGTCTATTTCTCGCGGGGGGCTTTCGCGCCAGGCACGGCCGCCGGCGCCGCACTGTTGGCGCACGAGTTGGCGCATACGCGGCAGCAGGCCGCCGGCGCCCTCGATACGCCGCAACGCAGCGCACTGCCGGGGCATGACGCTGGCGAGGACGAGCCGCCGGAGTTGGAGGCGCATGCTCAGCGGACGGAGGCGTCCGTCCTCCGTCTCTTCTCCGATGCGCCTCTGGCGCGGCAGGCTGCACCAACGAGCGGAGCAGGTGGTCTTGCCGACCTGCTGAGTCGGCGCGCCGAGGGCGGCGGACAAGAGGCAAGCAGCGGCTTCTCCGTCGGCGGCCCCGGCGCGATGCTGCGTCGGACCGCCATTGCGACCCCTGGCGCGGGCACGGTTGCGCGGACGGCTGCCGGCGCCGAGTTCGGCGGCCAAAGCTCCTCGGGCTCTGGCGGGACGCTGGCCGGCGGCATGACCGTGGTTGGGTTCTCCGGCGCGACGGGTGGCGCGGCGCAGCGAACGGCGCGGATGGACTCTGCTGGAGGCAATACGGCCGTGTCGCGCCAGTCCGGCGATGAGACTACCGGGGCGCTGCCCCAGGGCGGCAACGTGGCGGGCCACGGTCTGCCCAGCGTTGACGAGTTGGTCGGTCAGGTACTTGACCGCGTGAAGCGACAGATTGCGCTCGATCACGAGCGGTCCGGCGGATTCCTGTCGGATTTGATGCGGTAATGAACGTCGCATGCCGGGCGGCGTCGTGATGACGGTGAGCGGCGGACTGTTCGGCCGCGCGCGACCCTCGGCGCTGGCCCGAGGAGGGAGTGGTAACCATGTCTAGGGGTCATCTGGTCAAGGCGTATATCTACGACGAAGACCACCATAAGCCGGTGTTGAACTGCCTCTTCAATCCGCAGAGCTACAGCTTCAGCAAGACGAACTCGTGGCAGGTCAACCTGCTGCCCGGTCAGAACGTGGCAAAGGCCAGCTTCCAGGGCGGCCAGGCCATGACTATGTCTTTCCAGCTCTTTTTCGACACCTCTCTCGATAGCGGCGGCGAGGCCCTCGAGATGCAGGCTCTCGAGATGGATGTGCGCGGCTACACCAATAAACTGCTCGAATTGATGAAGATCGACCCTCAGATCAAAGACCAGGACACGAAATCCCAGAAGGGGCGGCCGCCGATCGTCTCTTTCCACTGGGGCAACTACTGGAGTTTCAAGGGCGTCATTAATAGCGTCAACCTGCAGTTCACCATGTTCGACAGCACCGGTACTCCGCTGCGCGCCACCGCCGATGTCCAGTTGCAGCAGGTCGAGGAGGACGGGCAGTATCCGCGCCAAAACCCAACCTCCGGCGGCGAAGGCGTGCGGGCCAGCCGCATCGTGCAGCCGGGCGACACCATCGACGGCATTGCCTACGAGGAGTATGGCGATCCGACCGTGTGGCGACGGCTGGCCGATGTCAACGGGCTCGATAATCCGCGCGATCTACGCCCCGGCCAGCGGCTCGTCGTCCCGTCGCTGCTGTAATAGTTGTTAGTCATTAGTTGTTAGTCGTTAGTTTTTGGGCGGCAGGTCATCGAGAGTAGGGAGAAAGCGAGGGCGCCATGGCCACACTGCGCGATTTCTTCAGCGCCTTCTACGTGAAAGTGAACGGGCAGGACCTTCCAGAGTCGCAGATCAATAACATCACCGATCTGACGGTCGAGCAGAATGTCCACTTGCCCGATGCGACCACGCTGCACATGCGCGACGCCAACACCTCGGCCGGCGGCTCGACGCCCCTGCACTTCGACCTGATCGACAAGGACACCATGCCCATCGGCGCGGAGCTTGAGATCTGGATGGGACGCGATAGCCAGCCGAAGAAAGTCTTTAACGGCGAGATCATCGCCCATCATGTCGAGACGTTGCCGGGCTCACCGCCGATGCTGGTCATCCGGGCCTTCGACCGCGCGCACCGCCTGCAGCGCGGCCGCACCAGCACAACCTACTTGCAGATGACCGATAGCGACATCGCCTCCAAGGTGGCGCGCGCCGCCGGTCTGCAGCCCAAGGCCGATAAGACCGATCAGGTGTACGACCACGTACTGCAGAACAACCAGACCAACTGGGAGTTCCTGCTGGAGCGGGCCGCGCGCATCGGCTTCGAGGTCTACGTCGAGGACAGGACGCTCTACTTCGCCAAGCCCAAGACGCAGGACAGTTCCGCATTTAGCGCCGAACTGTGGAAGGACGTGCTGCGCACCAATATCCGCATGACCAGCACGGGGCAGGTCAACGATGTGGTGGTGCAGGGCTGGGACCCCAAGAGCAAGAAGGCCCTCATCGGGCGGGCCGCCAATGGCGTCGCCACGGCGCGCGGCGGCGGCATCCAGAGCGGCGCGGACCTGGCCAAACCGTTCGGCAAGGCGACCATGACCCTGGCCAGCCACCCCATGTCGAGCCAGGCCGAGGCCGACAAGTTGGCCCAGTCCGTGGCCGACGACGTGGCGGGCAACGCGATGCACCTGGAGGCCGAGGTCACCGGCAACGCGGCGGTCAAGCCCGGTATTGTGCTGAGCCTGACTCAGTTCGGTGAGCGATTCTCGGGCCAGTACTACGTGACCGCGGCCAGACACCACGTCAGCGCGCTCAAGGGCTACACCACCTCCTTTACCGTGAGCGGACGGCGCAGCGGCAGCATGGTGGAGTCGTTCGGCGCAGGTAAGGCCACCGGCCATGCCAACGGGGCCAACGGGCACGGCGCGGGCAGCGCCATCGCCATTGGCATCGTCACCAACAACAAGGACCCGCAAAACAAAGGCCGCGTCAAAGTCAAGCTGCCCTGGCTCTCCGATGTGGAGACGGACTGGGCGCGCATCGTGGCGCCGGGCGGTGGCAAGGAGCGCGGCCTGTATTGGCTGCCCGAGGTCAACGACGAGGTGATGGTTGCCTTCGAGCAGGGCAACACGAGCCGGCCATACGTCCTCGGCGGCCTGTGGAACGACCAGGACTCGCCGCCGAGGGGCAACAGCGACGTGGTGGACGGCGGTGGTCAGGTCAATAAACGCATCATCAAATCGCGTAGCGGGCACACCGTGACGCTCGACGATACCAGCGGCCACGGTCAGATCACGATCGTGGACAGCTCGGGCAACAACACCATCACCATCGATACCAGCAACAATAAGATCACCATCTCGGCGCAGGGCGACCTTGAATTTAAGGCCGGCGGCGACGTCAAGGTCACCGGCAACAACGTCTCGCTCACCGCCCAGGCCAGCGCCAAGCTCAGCGGCGCCTCGACCTCCGTCGAGGCCCAGGGCACGGTCGACATCAAGGGCGCCACGGTCAACCTCAACTAGTGGCTAGTGATTAGTGGCTAGTGACGAGTGGTGGGTGGACCTCACTCGTCACTCGTCACTCGTCACTAGCCACTAGCCACTAGCCACTTCGTAGGAGAGCGGCATGGCCGTCAACGACGACATTATCGGCGCTGGTTGGAACTTCCCGCTCGACGTAGACGCGCGCGGCGGTATCCTCCTGGCGCGCGGCGGGGAGGACGTGGCGCAGGCGATGCGCCTGATCCTGGGCACGGCGCGAGGCGAGCGCCGCATGCGCCCCGAGTTTGGTTGCGGTATTCATGACTTCATGTTCGCACCCATCGACGCTACGACAATCGGCATGGTGCGCTATCATGTGACGGAGGCCCTCGGGCGTTGGGAGCCGCGCATCGACGTCAACGACGTGCGCGTGAACCTGGACCCGCATGTCGACGGCTGTCTCTTGATCGAGATCGACTATAGTCTGCGCCGCACCGGTGACCGGCGTAACCTGGTCTATCCCTTCTATAGCATCCCGGAGCAGGAGTGACCCTCACCCCCCACCCCGCGCGCGGGAGAGGGGCGCAGGTGCGGACGGCGCTAGGCCATTCAAGGCTAATGGCTAACAACTAATTACTAACGACTAATTACTAACGGCTAGAAACGGAGCGCCAACCCACGTGACACTGCCCATCCCCAACTTGGATGACCGCAAGTTCCAGGATCTCGTGGATGAGTGCAAGCGCATGATCCCGCATTACGCCCCCGAGTGGACCGACCACAACGTCTCGGACCCGGGGGTGACGCTGATCGAGCTCTTCGCCTGGATGACCGAACTGCTGCTGTACCGCGTGAACCAGGTGCCGCGCCGCAACTACCTCAAGTTCCTGGAGTTGATCGGCGTGCACCTGGAGCCGCCTCGGCCCGCGCGCGCCGAGGTAACCTTCCGGCTGACCGCGCCCCAGCCGGCCACCGTGCTCATTCCACGGGGGACCGAGGTGGCCACGCAACGCACCGTGACCGAGGAAGCCATCATCTTCGCGACCGAGCGGGACCTGGAGATCACGGTCCCTGTGATGGCCTACGCGCTGGTGTCGCCGGACGAGTTCGCCTACCATGACCAGACGCCGGCGCTGCGCAACCCCAGCCTCGACGTGACGATTTTCGACGAGCCGCCGCGTCCTGGCAACGGCCTCTATCTTGGCTACTACGGCGACCTGGCTGGTCACTCTCTCTTGCTGGAGTTGGAGTGCGGCCACCAGGGCATCGGCATCGACCCCCGCAATCCGCCGCTGGTCTGGGAATACTACGACGGCAACTTGCAGGACTGGCGCGCCATGGTGACGGAGGGCGATACGACGGCGGGGCTCAACCGCATCGGACAGATCATCGTCAACATCCCTACCAGCAGCCGCCCACGTGAGCTTGATCGGCGGCGCGCCACCTGGATCCGCGTGCGGGTGACGGAGGTGATGCCGGGCCAGCGGCCCTACGCCGCGTCGCCGCACGTGCTCAAGGTCGAGACGCACAGCCTGGGCGGCTCCGCGCCGGCCAGCCACAGCGAGGTGGTCAGCGAGGAGACCGTCGGCCGCTCCGACGGGACGCCGGGTCAGACGTTCAGGCTCTCGGCGCGGCCGGTTCTGCCGCGGCGATCCGACGAGGCGCTTGAGGTTGAAACCGACGATGCGGGCGAGTTCGAAGCCTGGGATGAAGTCGAGGATTTTGCCTTCTCGGGCCCGGACGACCTCCACTACACCCTCGATGGTGTGACCGGGCTGCTGTCGTTCGGCCCGACGGTCCGTCTGCCAAGCGGAGAGGAGCGGCGGCATGGGCGCGTCCCGCCGCTGGGACGGGCGCTGCGCTTCACGCGCTATCGCATCGGCGGCGGCGTGAGAGGGAACGTGGGGCAGGGCAGCCTGACCGAGCTCAAGACCTCGATTCCCTACGTCGCCAGCGTGACCAACCTCGCGGCCGCCGTCAACGGGGCGGAGGCGGAGAGTATCGAAGCGGCGATGCTGCGCGGCCCGCAAGTCCTGCGCACCGTGCCACGCGCCGTGACCGCGGCCGACTTCGAGCGTCTGGCCGGGGAAGCCAGCCCCGAGGTGGTACGGGCGCGCTGTGTCTTTGCGCGCGATCCCGACGACGGATTGGCGGGCAGCGTGCGCCTAGTCATCGTGCCGCGTATGGTGACCACCGATACGCCCGTGCCGCCGGAGCAACTGGCGCTGTCGGACCGCCTGCTGACCGCGGTGCAGGACTACCTCGACGCCCGCCGCATGATCACCGTGCGTATGGTGCTCAGCGCGCCCACCTACCTGCGGGTGTCCGTGCGCTTGCAAGTCTATCCGCGCCCGCTCGCCAACAAGGTCCAGCTCCAGGCTATCGTGGAGCAGACGCTGTACCGCTTCATCCATCCCACGGCGGGAGGGCCCGACGGCGCCGGCTGGCCGTTCGAGCGCCCGCTGTTCATCTCCGACCTCTACGCCGTGGTGCACAAGATACCCGAGGTCGAGCACCTGGGGACAGTCCGCATGCTCTACATCGACGAGGACGACAAGCCGCAACCCATCACGGGCGACACCCTGACCGCCCCTCCCGGCCTGCAGCACTGGCTGCTCTGTAGCGCGCAGCACCGTGTCGTGGTGGTATGAGTTGCCAGTTGCCAGTTGCCAGTTGCCAGTTGCCAGTTGCCAGTTGCCAGTTGCCAGTTCAGCATAGTGAGTAAGTACGGGAGCGGTTCGCTACCTCGTGCGTGATGACACCATCGCGGTTGACCCCCCGATATACTGGTAACTGATAACTGGCAACTGACAACTAGAAAGGCTCCGCATGGCGCTGTCCATTCCTCGTCCGTCGCGGCTATCCGAGGTAGCGCAGGTACCGGTGACGCCCCAGCCGCTGGGCCAGCCGCGCTACCGGCCGCGTCCGCTGCTCGAGACGCCCGAGAGCACGTACCTGCAGTATTTGCCGGCGATCTACCGCCAGGACTACCTCATGCGCCGGCTGCTGCTCCTGTTCGAGTCGGTGCTGGGGCCGGTGGAGCGCATGGTCGACGTGCTGCCGCTGTACACCGAGCCCGAGATGGCGCCCGAGGAGTTCCTGCCCTGGCTGTCGCACTGGGTGATGGTCTCGCTCGACCGGTCGTGGCCGCTGGACAGGCAGCGCACGCTGATCCGGCATGCCGTGGAGATCTACCGCTGGCGCGGGACTGCGCGCGGCCTCAAGCTGCACCTGCGCGCCTATACCGGCGTCGAGCCCCTGGTCCAGGAGCGCCATGACGGCTTTGTCCTCGGCGCCGATAGCGGCCTGGGCTGGACCACCAAGCTCGTCGACGGCCCCGGCAACCCCATCCTCTTCGTGGTCACGATCCCGGCGCCCGACCCGGACCTGATCGACATGGAGGTGGTGCGGGCTATCATCGACGAAGACAAGCCGGCGCACACCGTCTATCAGGCGCGCGTGGTGCGCGTACACCCGCCTGAGCAGCAGCCACGCCGCCGCACGCGCCGCCAACTCGCGCTACCCGCGCCGGGGCACGACCGGGACGACATCCGAGGGCTGACCCGCTCTTGACACGACAAGCGACGACATGTACGGTTTGGGTGAATCGTAGACCTGACGACAGCGGCTAGAAGGGGGCAAGGCTATGGTGGTGCACAGGGGACATGTCCCGCGTGTCGCACCGGACTGGCTGAGCGACGACACCGAGGAGACCGTGGTGGGGACTGAATGGCACCAGGAGGCTATCTGGGGCTTGTCCGACATGCTGCGCGCCGTCTCGGAGCGCCGTGGCGCCGCATGGAGCGTGTGTGAGCAGATTGGTCTGGAAGGGCTGCGGCGCCTTGATGGCCGTGCCTTTACCCCGCGCCCCGATGTGATGGTCTTGGCTCAACCACTGTCGGGCCAACGGGCCAGCACGTCTCTGGAAAAATCGGGGACGCCGCTCTTTGTGGCCGAAGTAGCAAGCGACAGCACCCTGGACAAAGATCGTGAGGGCAAGCGTATCGCGTACGCGGCGGTGGGCATTCCCGAATACCTGATCTTCGATCCTGGCCTTGAACTGCTCCCCGCACCGATAGAGGCGTGGCATTTGCCTGCCCCCGACGCGACCGTCTATGTCTCCTGGCTGCCCGGCGCCGATGGGCTCTGGCACAGCCAGAGCCTGCACGTGGCCATCGGCGCCGAGCAACCCCTACTGGCCGTCCGCGACCGGGATGATACACCGATCGAATCAACACGTCGCGTGCGCCGCACACTGGACGCGGTTCGTGAACAATTGGATGTCGCTCTCGGCGAGTTGCACACGACCCGTGGCGAGTTGGAAGTGGAGCGCGCGGTGCGCCGAACCGAGCGAGTCGCGCGTGAAGCGTTGGAAGAGCAACTGCGGCAGCTACGGGCCCAACTCGGCGACGAGCAGTAGCATCCAGTCGTGGCTCAGTCCTTGCCCTTTGGCCGCTCCATGTACCACTCGCGATACTCGGTGCAGCGGCCGTCGTCGAAGCGGAGCACGAAGATGTTGTCGAAGTCGGTCCGCGGAGTGGCGCCGTCCTCTTCGGTATAGCGGCTGCGACCGTTGACCACGGCAAGGTTGTCCTCGATCACGATCGGCTCGTAGTGAGTGTCGTACGTACCTGGCGCGTCCCGGTCGCGCAGCCAGGCGGCGACGATGGCCTCCCGACCACGGATGGGCTCGTCATAGGGAGTATAGGAGTAGGCGGCGTCCTCGGCGAAGAGGTCGCCGATGGCCCGTGGATCGTACGTCTTCCAGGCGTGGACATAGGCGTCCAGCCAGGCCGTAACCCTGGTTCTATCAAGCATCGCATGTCCCTTTCAGTCCAACGGGAGACGCTAGTCACCCAACGGTGGGCAGATCATGTCCATATGAGCGCGCAGCAACTCGGCGTCCTCGTCGACGTAGACCATGCTGCCGTGGCCGGGCCGTCCCTGCGCATCGGAGACCGTGTTGGTGACGTTCACGCGCAGCATCCCGTCCTCTACCTCTTCGATGTCAGTCACCGTGGCCAGGTTGAGCCATCCGCCGCTCAGGCGAACCCATTGCCATTGGCGCGGTGGTTGTTCCGCTATCATCCGTCGTCCCTCCCTTGTCGATCGCTCGTTGCGCGGCTTGCGCTCATGCTGAGCGATCGCGGCGTGACCTCCTGACGCTCGTCGGCAATCAAAGGGCGAGCCCGGCGCACTGTCGATTGCTCAGCTACATCATACGCGATGCCACGCGCCCGGTGGTCCCCGATGGCGCACAAACTCACGGTTTATCGGGCGCAGGCTCATCGCTTGTCCGGCGTCACACTGGGAGCGCGGGCAGCCCGCCCGCTCGGTTCGGTGTCCAAGACGGTCGGCGTCACACTGGGAGCGCGGGCGACCCACCCGCTTGGTTCGGCGCTCAAGACAGTCGCAAGCACCGCGTTGTACCGTTGTAGTGGAAGCGGCGCCTGCGCTCCCACTGTATCCGGCCCGTGTGCTCACTTGCCAACAATAGTAGAAGTGAGTATATTAATCGTATAGAGATGGAGCAGTCACCGGAGGCAGAGGAGGTTGCCATGGCGAGCATGATAGGGAGGGGCGAGACCATCACGACAAGGGGCAGGCTGGCGCCCGAATTGCCGCTGCCTCCGCACGTCGATGCGGCGCACGCCGCCGATTGGAACTACAGCCCCGATCAGCAGGCGTTGTTCGCCGCGGCCACTCAGTGGCGCCGCGCCCACGACATCCCGCGCGCCTCGGCCAGCGATCCGAACGTGCACCTGCTCGTCGTCGACGCGCAGAAAGACTTCTGTTTCCCGCGGGGTACTCTCTACGTCGGCGGTCGCAGCGGCCGGGGCGCCGTCGAGGACAACGAGCGCCTGGCCGCGTTCATCTACCGCAACCTGGGCACGATCACGCGCCTGACGACGACCATGGACACGCACCTCGCCTACCAGATCTTTTTCGCCCCGTTCTGGCTCGACCGCGATGGCGCCTCCCTGCAGCCGCACACGGTCATCACTACCGACGACATCCGCTCCGGCCACGCGCGCCCCGACCCGGACCTCGCCTGGTGGCTGTGCGACGGCGACAATGACTGGCTGCGGCGCCAGGTTGAGTACTACTGCGCCGAGTTGGAGCGCGGCGGCCGGTACGAACTGTACCTGTGGCCGCCGCACTGCATCCTGGGCAGCGACGGGCATGCCCTGGCCGGCGTGATCCACGAGGCGCGGATGTTCCACTCCTTTGTGCGCGGCGTGCAATCGTGGAGCGAGATCAAGGGCACGAACCCGCTGACCGAGAACTATTCCGTGCTGCGGCCCGAGGTGCTGACCACCTTCGATGGCCGCCTGCTGGCGCACAAGAACGAGGCGTTCATCGCGACCTTGCTGAGCGCCGACATGGTGGTGGTGGCCGGCGAGGCGTCCAGCCACTGCGTCAGGAGTTCGGTGGAGGACTTGCTGGAGGAGATCGTGGCGCGCGACCCGGCCCTGGCGCGCAAGGTCTACCTGCTGGGCGACTGCATGTCCGCCGTGACCGTCCCCGACGGCAAGGGCGGCTTCGTGGCCGACTTCACGGAGCAGGCCATGGCGGCCGAGCGGCGCTTCGTCGCGGCCGGCATGCGCGTGGTCCGCTCCACCGACCCCATCGCCTCGTGGCCGGGGATGAGTGACGAGTGACGAGTGGCGAGTGATTAGTGATCTGGGTGCGCCTCAAAGAAGTGGACTGCGGCCGGAACGGGCCTGCGACCGCGGTCGCATGGCAGCGAACGACGACTGCGGTCGGGTGTGGTCCGCCGTCACCCTGCTCTTGGCCCCGTTCTGACACCGCAGTATCCGTCGTGCGCCATGCGACCGCGGTCGCAGGTCGGATTCCACAATTGTAAGGCGCACCCCAGTGATCTCGTTTGTTGGCGATGAGTGCTGGTAAACGCGTAAGCTATGACTATTGTGCCCTTGCCGACCCCAACAGCGTGACTAACCACTAGTCACTAACCACTAGTCACTAACGAAGGAGTTTCCCCGATGAGCGTCTTCAATGGTCAGCGGCTATCCCCCGACGTGTTCAAGCTCGACGCCGAGCGCCTGCCCAAGGGCTGGTACTCCGATCAGTACTTCCTCAACATCGCGCAACTCCTGGCCGACCTCGCCCGTAACGGCTACCGCTTCGAGGGCGAGCTTCCTCAGGGCTTGCGGAGTATTAACCCGCGCGATGTCGATACAGGGAATATCGAGGTGGAGATGCAGGTCTTCACGCGCCGCAAGCCGCAGAGCCTGATTGCCGGCGTGGACGAGGCTCTGGCCATCCTGCAGACCGCGACGGGCTATTACGACGACGATGACCGCTTCGTCAATACCTATGGCAACCTCGAGGTCGAGGCGGTGCAGGACGGCGTACTGATCCCCTACGACGGCGACCCGCGCAACGTGTTGCCGGTGCTGCGCGTCAGGGGACGTTACCGCGACTTTGCCGTACTGGAGACGCCGATCCTGGGCGCGCTGACCGAGGCCACGCGCGTGGCCACCAATGTTTACGAGGTGCTGACCGCCGCTGGCGGCAAGGATGTCCTGTTTTTCCCCGCGCGCTTTGCCCACTACAAGTTGCAGGGGCTGCACGGCTACGCCTATCAGCTGGCCGTCAACGCCTATCGCCGCAACCATGGACACGGCTCGGGACTCTTTATCTCGACGGATGAGCAGGGCGCCTGGTGGGGCGGGCGCGGCGGCGGTACCATGGCCCATGCCGCCATCGCCTGTTTCCTGGGCGACACCGCCGAGTCGATGGTGCAGTTCTGCCGCTACCACTCTCCCGACGTGGCGCGCATCGCGCTGGTAGACTTCGACAACGACTGCGTCGGTACCACCCTGCGCGTGATGGAGCGCATGTTCCCGCTGTACCTCGACGCGGTGCGGGCGGGCCGGCGCGACGAGGCCGAGCGCTATCGCCTGTATGGCGTGCGACCCGACACCGGCGGCACGCTGCGCGACGTGAGCGTCCCCCCGCTGGGCGACAAGCGGCTGGACTGCGGCGTCAACCCGCGCCTGGTGCACAACCTGCGCAACGCGATGGACGCCGCCTGGCGCGCGTGGGAGGTCCCGTACGAGTGGCTGGACGAGGCGCGCGCCTGGTGCGAAGGCATCAAAATCGTCGTGACCGGCGGCTTCAGCCCCGAGAAAATCCGCCGCTTCGAGGAGTTGGGCGTGCCGGTCGACGTCTACGGCGTGGGCAGTTGGCTACTCTCCAACTGCGCCTCCGACGGCACCAACAACGACTTTACGGCCGATGTGGTGCGCGTGCGCCTGGACGGCGAGTGGGTTGACATGGCCAAGGTCGGCCGCCGCCCCTGCGACAACCCGTTGCTGGAGCGGGTGGGGACGAGTGGTTAGCGAGGCTCTATATGATAGAGGTTGTGCAGGTGTTGGAAACGGGTGGTCAAATGGACACGGGGGCGTCTACTCTTCTGAGGGAAGGAGAGCATGCCTAGTTTGATCCCGCCGGACCCGGCACTATTGACCGCCGACCCGATCGACGGCAACGCGGTCGCCGACGCGCTCGCCATTGCCTATGGGTTGATCCCGGTCGGCGTACGACGGCTACCAGTTGGCGATGCTACCGTTAATTACCGGGCCGTCTGCGCCGAGCGCACCGTGTTCGTCAAATGCTACCTTCCAGGGACAAGTCTCACCGCCGAGTTGCTGGCCATTAGGCTGTCGGAGACGGCGGGGCGTGCTGCTGTGCCGGTCGCGCGGGTCCTGCCCTCTCGCACCGGGGAGGTGCTTGCCACGCACGGCGAGCTGGCCCTGTCGGTGTGGGACTTTATCGACGGCCACCCCATAACGACGGGCCTGAATCGTCTCCAACTCCAGGCCGCTGGGATGGCCCTTGGCCGTCTCCACCGCTGCTTCGCCGCCCTGCCAGCCAGTCTCAGACCCGCCCCCCAGACACGCGCCTGGCTATCCGTCGACCTGTCCGAGCTTGTGCGAACAGTCGATCAGCTGCTGGCTATCATCGCCGCGCGGGACGCCCCCGACACCTTCGACCTGGCCGCCGTACACACCTTGCGGGAGCGCCGCGCGGCGCTCGCGCGCGTGCCCGCGCTGCTGGCCGATGTGCCGCCGCTCACAAGTCAGGTGCTGCACGGGGACTACAGCGTGCTCAATCTGCTGTTCTCCGGCGACGACCTCGCGGCGGCGGTCGATTTCCGTCCGCCCGACCCGTTCCTGATAGCCTACGAGTTGGGCCGTATTGCGCTGGACCCGCGGGCCGTCGCGCTCACCCCTGACTGGCTGGACGGCGCGTGTGTGTTAATCGAGGCATATCTGACCGAGAACCCGCGCGTCTCCCGCAACGACGTGGCCTATGCCGGCCGGATCTGGCTCGTGCATTTGCTGACCAGCTTATACGGGGTCAAAGGCCACTATCTCCAGCCTGGCCTGCTGCAAGGTGACCTGGACGAGTTCTGGCTGCTCCGCCACCGGGCCGCACAGATCCTGTGGGAGCACCTGGCGGATGTCGAGGACGCTTTGAGCAGGCGCTGGCCGGCATGATCCGACCGAATTAGGTGTCCGAGACTTTATTACATGTTGTGACGACCGCTACATACCGGACGGTAGGCTGAAGGAGGATTGATGGACCTGGTGATGCGCGCCCCTGCCGGCGACGCCGATTTCCCTTTGATCGCCGAGTTGATCCACGCCGCCTCGCCTATGAGCCGGCACCTCGTCGATTTCCCCTGGCGGCTGAGTTCGCCGGCGTTGCAATCAGCGGACGATGCGCGCCTGTGGGCGACGACCGATGGGACGCTGGTCGGCTTCGCCGCCTGGCAGGTGTGGTGGGCGACCCTCGATGTCTATGTCCGTCGCGGCCCGCATCGGCGGGAGGTCGAGGCGGCGATCTTCGACTGGGCAGCGCGCCGCTTTCGCGAGTTGGACCAGCAGCGCGGGTATCCGCTGCCCTACTGGACCGAGGCGCGCGAGGACGACGCCGAGGGTCTGGCGCGCGCGGAGCGCCACGGCTACCACCTGGATGACGACCATGCCTACGTCATGATGAGCCGCGCGCTGGACGAGCCCTTGCCGTCTCCAGCTCCGCCCGCGGGATTCACCATACGCCCCCTGGCGGGCGCGGACGAGGTGGACGCCTATGCCGCGTTGCACCGGCGCGCCTTCGAGAGCACATCCATGACCGCGCCGTGGCGGGCGCGCACGTTGCGCATGCCCTCGTATCGGCCGGACCTCGATCTTGTGGCCGCGGCGCCCGACGGCCAACTGGCGGGATTCTGCGTGGGGTGGGCTGACCTCGACCGCCGCGTGGCGCAGATCGAGCCGCTCGGCGTCGATCCTGCGTTCCAGGGGCAGGGACTCGGACAGGCGCTGCTGCTGGAGATGTTCCGGCGCTTCCAGGCGCACGGCGCGGAACACGCCTTGGTCGAGACGGAGGCCAGCCGCTCGTCCGCCCGACACGCCTACGAAGCGGTCGGCTTCCGCCCGGCCTATCGCACGTGGCGCAAAGGTCAGTGGTTGTCGCGGCGCGATAGTCGCGATGGTGACGAGGTATCGGCCTGAGCGTGCGAACCGTGCGTGGGCGATTCGACGCTCCTCGCGCGATGACGCCGTCGGTGACGTTTCCCGCCGCTGTCGGCAGGGAGTCCGCGCGGACGGTGCTGTCGTACAACTGCGTGACCGTCCCCCCCTGGAGATGCGAGGCATGGTACGATGGTCCCACGAGGCGCGTCCCATGCGCCAAGGGAGAGGGAGGGGGAGGGGGAGGGGGAGATGACAGGAGTGGTAGGGCCAGCACGCCGACGCCGGCCGCTCGTGGTGGCCACGGCGGCCGCGGTGGCCCTGGGCCTGGGAG
>JAABUX010001440.1_pt1 | contig 36114 bp, 34 predicted proteins | sample 5561851 | NCBI WGS metagenome assembly JAABUX01 (sample SAMN10711883, study PRJNA513361) | rock metagenome | isolation source: Antarctica rocks | place: Antarctica: Victoria Land, Richard Nunatak red sandstone | collected 2016-01-03
TATTGTATAGAAAATTGGCTCACGATACAAGGGATATACCTGTGTTCCTAACACTTTTTTGCGAGGGCCAAAAATGGTACTAACATGTTACCCATTCGCTCCAAGAAAGGGATTAGACTATCTTGTAAGACCTGGTACATGCTCCACTTGGGAGGCTAGGCATACAAACCAGTTGTTCTACTAGTGATACAGCGATGGAGAAAGCTACATGGTTGACACACATTCTCACGAAGACAGAGGAAAGCCTTTGGAGAAAGGTCGCAGACCCTATATGAACACAGGACCACAAATTACTGAGCGTGTAGAGTCCTACTTACAAATTAACGGGCAGCAAGGAATTGTCCGTTTCGACCAGGCACAACGCTTTTTAGGACAGCTCAGTCCTGAACCAGACAAGATGAAGCAGCCAGGCATCTTGTCTGTGGAACGCACTCGCAAGATTTTACGTCCCTGGCTTGACGAAGAACTGTTACTGTATTGCGTCTTCTATGCAAAACAGCGAGGAGGATTGTGGTTGACCAGCAAAGGGCTGAAGTATGCGAATCTCAACCTCCGGTACTATGAACCCAGTCCCGCAAGTCTTCCGCATCTCTACGCGATTAATGACATTCGCTTGCTCATTGCTCTTCGCCGACCTCACGATACATGGCGATCCGAGCGTGAGTTACGTGCCGAGCAGAACGCACACATGAAAGGGGAGACCGTTTCGCACCTTCCCGATGCAGAACTGATCAGCAGCAATGGAAATGTGAATGCGATAGAGGTTGAGATGACCGTGAAATCGGAGAAGCGTTTAGAGGAAATCATCTTCGACCTTGCTGGAAATAAACGTTACAATACCGTCTGGTACTTCTCGCCTGAAAACGTGTACAGCGTAGTCAAAAAGACGGTTGGCAAGCTTCCCGTTGAGCATCGCAAGCGTTTTGCGTTTTACACGTTGCAAGGAGAGCCGTACAGCGTATGAGTACCGAAAACCAACCAAGACAGAACCAGAACACGTCGCTTGAAATCGTGTTGCTCCTCGTTGTCGTTGTCCTTGCATGGCCCGCTCTACTTCTTGGTGCAATAACTCGCTTGGGTATCAAGAGCGCGACGATAAACGCGCAACTCTCCTGGGTACTGACAGGCATATTCGGCGGTGCATGTGCCTTGTTTCTTTACCTGTACATCAATCCTTACTCGTTCTTGCTGGTCTTGTTCCATGATGTCGCGCCACTTTTCTTGCATATCGGTGGTGCAACCTTCAGAAGATTTCTTGTAGATGCCCTCCCAGTATGGGAACGGAGTGTGTTGCTCTTCCCACTTTGTGCGCTTGTGATCGAACTCTTCAGTCACACAAGCTTAGAGCAAACGTTACTCTCCCAAGAGCGGCAACGCCAAGTAAAACAGGCCCAGAAGAGTAAGAAAAGTGCGATCAAGGTTCGTAAGGCACCTGACCACATCAACGGAACAGGGGTCCTCGGTGCCCTGATCGAAGACCTCAATACGTAACGAGAGAACGTGAGATGATGGGATCGCTGATCTTGAACACCCTCACGGCAATCTCATCATCTCTTACCAAGAAAGGCAATTGCATGTCTACATTTGTCGAAAAAGGATGGTTCACCCTTCCGCAACACGTTGTTTCGCGCCTCAGTGTCGTCATTGGCGAGGGCGGCTCTGGGAAGACAGAAACTGTTCTCAGAGCCGCATATCTCGCAGCAAAAATCTATGGATTTCAGGTCATTCTGATTGATGCAAAAGGGGATGACGATCTTGCCCCTCGTTTTGTGGCAGCCATGCATACAGCAGGCAAGAAGCACATCAAACTCTTTCCCACGTCTTCATATGATGGGTGGGTTGGAGATGAACGTACTTTGTATAATCGCTTGATGTCAGTGCAGGTGTACACCGAACCCTACTATGAAGGCATCGCGCAGATGCTGCTTGATCTTGCTCTCAAGGTACCAGGAGGACCACCTAGAAGTAGTACAGAACTGTTACGAAATCTCAAGCCCGAACAACTGCGTATCCTGTATCGCGGCTTGCCAGAACAAGACGAACTAGCGAGCCTCAAGAACGAAGACGCACATGGAGTGTATAATCGCTACCGTGCCTTCTTCAAGTCGCTGGAGGGCAAGCTCGACGGCGGTCCTGCATCGTTTACCTTTGATGAAACAGATGCGGCCTATGTCAAGCTAGATACGGTAGCTTTTGCCAATGAGTGCAGCAGTATTGGAAGATACCTCATGGAAGACATCGCTCACTATATGACCTGCCGTAAGCCAAAGGACCAAAAGGTGCTCATTATCGTAGATGAAGTCTCAGCACTCGCGATAGCCAATATTGCGAATCTGTCCGAACGCTTACGCTCGTTTGGAGGCGCAATGATGCTGACGAGCCAGTCAGAGGAAGGACTGGCGAAGACATTAGATGAGCGAAACCGTATTCTCAAGACCTCGCATATGCTCATCCTGCATACGTGTAACACACCGGAAAAGCTCGTGGCACGAGCCGGAAAATACAAAAAAGTTCAGACAGGTTGGAGTGTGCGTGATCGCGAGGGAACGGGGTACGGTACGGTCCATCTATCAGACGAGTACCTTGTACCTCCTGATGAGGCACGACGGTTAGATGTAGGAGAGTGTTTTGTGATTGTGAAGGGAGCTGGTTATAAGGTTCGTGTCGCACCTCTTCAGATAGATGACGCAAGCATAGAAAACGCTGAGGCGTTCATTGAACAACAAGCTATGCATAGTGCAGTAAATCAGCCACTTACTAGGCCGCGAAGCGCGGAAGAGACGCGAACATCGCCCCACGCCGCCCATCAAAAGCAGCAAACGACCAATGTACAGCGGAACACACAAGGTGAACCAGACAAGTTATAGGGCAGTAATTTCCGCCCTATAAGCAAATCGTAAGTTTCTCATAGTGAATAAGAGGTCAGTTCTCTGCTTCGGTACGTTAACAACTGAATAGGTCTTGTCAAAGAGATACAACAAAAAATTGGTAGTTTACCTCACCTATGCCGAAGTTACGAGGCGTTAGCGACCAGTAACATGTAGTTTTCAAGCATAGATAAGCCACGGAATGAGCTTATGAGAGCTTATTTATTATCGTACTGTTACTCCTAATCCGGGTTCGTCAGGCAAGAGCAGCTTCCCATTCTCTACCTTCACGCCTAGATATGGATCGTTTTCAATGAGTAAATTTCCATCGAGATCGGCGTAGTCAACCAACGGTGTCAAGTGTGCAGCTGCGGTGATGGCAAGCGAACTCTCGATCATACAACCAAGCATAATACGTAAATTGTGCGCTCGTGCTACATGTATCATCTTGATAATATTGGTTACACCGTTGCTCTTCATTAGCTTTAAGTTAACACCATCGACACATTCGCTTATCATGGGAATATCCTCGATAGTGACACAACTTTCGTCGGCAATGATGGGAATGGAAACATTATCGTGTATCAGCTTTAAGCCTTTAAGATCATGTGCTGAGACAGGTTGCTCTATAAATTCTACATCGTAAGGTTCTAATGCATTAATTGTTCTAATCGCCTCTTTAGGCGTCCAAGCCGCATTCGCGTCAACACGAAGAGTCGCTGAAGATACCTCACGTATCGCTTTAATAATATCGAGGTCGTTTTTGGTACCAAGCTTGACTTTGAGAATGGGATAATCTTTCGCTAACAACACCTTTTTCGCCATCTGCGCCGGACTATCCAAGCCTATTGTAAAGGAAGTATACGACGTCTTTGCGGCATTAAGACCAAGTAGTTTGTAGAGTGGTACACCCAACATTTTCCCGATGAGGTCGTACAACGCCATGTCAATAGCAGCCTTAGCAGAAGGATTTAACCCAATGGTGCGGTCGAGACGCTGCAGAATATCCTCAAGCGCAAACGGGTCGTCGCCCAGGTCGCCTTTAAACAGTTCGATACAAGCCATGACAGACGCAGGACTCTCCCCATAATATTCGGTGGGCGATGCCTCACCATAACCCTTGTTATCATTGTGTATGATTTCGACAATAACATTTGGCGATGTTTCCTGCACACCACGCGAAATCCGAAACGGCGTTGTTAATTTGAGATCAATGAGACGGGCATTGATATGCATTCGCTATAATTCCTTTCATTCAACGATTATACTTAACCCATCAATAGCACACAAATTTAATATGTGTCCTGTTAGTATAGCTTATTAGATAATGAATCTCGCCTATACCTACAGCTCCTCGTCGGTTTCGTGGTCGTCGTCTCCTAAGTCCTGCAATGCTCCAAGAGCAGTCAACTTTTCTTGTAATTCGATTAGATCAACTAAACGGGACCTTCTATCGAATGGATTATCTTTTGCCTGTATTAGTCCTCTATTTGCCCACCGAGATATTTTATTGGCAGAGACATTTAGTCTTTTGGCGGCCACTTTCATCGTTACCCACCGTTCAGTCATAAAAAGCTCCGCAACACTTGTGAGTATTATGCTGATTAGTAGCAGGAGTTCGCCAGAAGGTGGTACCATCATATTCATCTAGCTGAGAATTGTAATGCCGATGTAAAATAAAGAATAATAAACTACTGAATCAGAATCATAGATAAGGACTCGAAGAAACTATCGCATTTGATGTATTAAGCAGAAAATCATAGGTATTTAAGTAGTAGGACTCCCAAACCATCGGTTTCCGACATACTGCCAGAGGAAATCCTGCAGGATCGAACCAATGTATCTCGCTTTCACTTTCTATCGGTATTACTCTCCATCGTTTATTAGCTATTTTGCTAAAATCTCTTAGTAAACGAACATTTATCTGCTCAAAGGGTTTATTAGAAGTAACCAATTGATTTTGTGGGTATTGCATATCTACCCAGTTTCGGATAGTTGCTGCATTTAAAAGTTCATCAGGTAGTGGATAAGATCGTTCTTCATAGTAAAGAAGGGCAGCCGCCTCCGCATCTTTGCGAGTAGTTTTAACATTTTTAGCCAGCAAATAAGCTGCAATTGGTTCTAGTGTCCCCCAAGTAATAAGCTCCTTCAGCCAGAAGACAATCCAGGGGAGCTGCATTAGCGGCCAATCCTGAAGAGAAGTTTCCATAATGATGCCTCCATGTAACTCATCTCCAGCAAGAGCTATTATGCTACCTAGTCCCCAATTAAATTTATATCCAAAGTTCTGACTTACGTAATCATACCAAGAAGAAATATCGGATGCTGTTTTAGGAGCGACCTGAGAAGCAGGGTTTAACCACCATCTAAGTACATCCTGCCATACAACTGTTTTTCTCCCAGCTTTTTTATTTAGTGCAAATCTATCCAACTTTCCTAATAAATCTACTGTTTTTTCTATATAATCAAAGCGTTGCTCCTTCGTCCACAACGCATATTCCTCACCCGTTTTAAGATGTTCAATAATAGTCGGATAGTGTTTTAACATTTGGTCCCCAGAACGGGGAGGCAAACTTGTACGGTACAAACGTCTGCGTTGTTCCTTGTCGGAATAAATAGTTGAGTTTATTGCACCTCCACGTCGAACAAAAATTTCGTCCAACTTCTGTTCTTCAGTGGATGCATAATATGCATAACTTCTCTGCCATATTTGGCGTAGTCTGTCTTCTAGCAGCGCAGTAGTAAGTACTTCCTGTTCTATTTGCTCAAGTTCAGTAATTATAGATATTAACAAGCTATCTAAAGTATCAACAGCCTCGATTACCGATAGCCCTGCCTCCTCGTTTAATTCTCCTTTGATATCTAATGGAGCAACTTTTTCTAGCCACTCAAAAAATTGATTTTGGTTGTTTAAAGGGAAATATTGGTTCCATTGAGTTACTAAATAATTTAGTAACTCAGCTAATGGACTTTGTGCGCCTGTCTCTTTGTCAGTAACTTCAATACCCCCTTTAATTTCACTTATTAATTCAAAGTATCTTCTACGAACCCTCCTGATCTCCTGTGCCTCTGATAAATTTCTGCCTTGATCATTTTCGAGTAGTACTAAGCTTCTGCCTTCTGTTCCTACTCCTGGCCGCCCAGCACGTCCCACTAAGTTGCTAAATTCACGGGCATTAATGCTGTTTCCTCTTCGTTGTAAGCTAGGAATAAGCACTGTTTCGATAGGAAGATTCACTCCCTCAGAGAGCGTCGAAGTTGCTAAAACTATATGTACTATACGTTCTTGCACTATTTGCACCAACAAGCGGGCCATCAATCCAGGCATTTTCCCATGATGTACAACTATCCCTTTTTCAAGTAACTTATATTCATGTGATGCTTTACCAAAATAGTCTTCGCATGAACGCAAACACCTTTGCCAAAGTTCTTCTTTTTTTGTATCTTGGGGACGGACAAAAAATATTGGCATTACTTCGTTAATCCAAATTGAGTCTAATAAAGTTAGAAAATCTTCAGCAAATCCATTGATATATTGAGTCACTGATATAAGAACTGCTCCATATTGCCCTTTGTGATACTGATTAGCTAATTGCATTGCAGCCCAAAAGAGATATGGTCGGAGTCGTTTCTCTGGTCCTTTATTTGTTGCCTTAGTCTCCCATTTGGTAGCAGAAGGACAAGAAGCAAAAGGATATGAAATATATGGTGTTTCTGCTAGACTCCCTTTTTCAAATTGTAAATCAGCACCATCAAGAAGATCATAATGGATAGTAAAGCTTCTATTAGGGAGACACTCAAGACGACCAATTAATTGTCGTGTACTTCTATACGAGGTTTCTGCTGGACGAGCATCTTTCTCACCATTTACCCATCGAGCAAGTACATTTTGCATTTTCGAGGCAACTGCTGATAAAGCAATTACTCTCCCTTTACTTTGATCCAAGTATGTAAACAACCGTGTGCCAAGTACTTCTAAACGCAGTGAACGACTTTCTGCTTTTCGCAAATCTGTAAAGTTTCCATCAAATTGAATCGAGTGCGCTTCGTCGATAACAACAAGTGATACCCTTTTGAGAAATAATGGGCCAAGAAACCTTATTAGAGCTTCAGCTTTTTCGTATGTGCATATAAGTACCGTTGGAGCATCTGCTGTTAACCATGCATCCGTCGGTCCCCAATCATTTCCTCCGTATAGTCCTGTCACATTGATAGGCGGATCATTAAGTTTGCGTAATACTCGTGATAAACTAGACTCAACTTCTGCTGCAAGTGCTCTTGATGGTACTAAATATAAAGCAAGAGGAACACGCTTATCACCAGCGGGACTTTCAGGAGTAAAATTGAGAAAGAGACTTTGTAATATTGCTAACTCTGCTATAGTTGTTTTACCTGAGCCAGTTGGTGTGCATAGTACAAAAGATTTATAGCCAGTTAATCTATTAATTCCTATAACTTGAGAAGGCCAAGCAAGAGTTTTATATTGTTGAAAACATTGGCGTAAGTAACGCTCGATTGCTATTTTGCCCGTAGGGTCCATTTCTTTTAATAACTCATCTGTATAACCACGTAATGAACTTTTGACATATACCGCCGCAACTTCAGCACACAATTTGGCCAAAAACCAAGAATTATGAATCATATCCATTGATAAGTAAATCTCCTACCGAGGATAACTTTTCTAGGGCTTTTTCAGTTCTATCATTTTTGCCCCAACGCATTGTTGCACACAAAATACCCAACGCACTAGCTGTTTCTTTGACGACCTGTTGTTGAAGCTTAGCGGAAAGTTCTTCTACATCTTGCCAAGGAATATCATTCTGATTCTGTCGTGTCAATCTAATGTTTTTACCCCAATATTGGGTAAGTTGTTCTAATAGTTTGGGAAACTCTGCTTTAAGCAAGAAACGGAGAATATTCGATTCTGTATTATCAATTATTTCCTCAGCTAGTAAGCCACTTGATAATGCAGGGTATCCCGCCAGCTGATACGAGGCAGCAGCTAGAAGGCGAATAGGTAATCCTTCAGTATTTAACTGTGGATGCGATAACCATTCAAGTAATGCTCCTGCTCGTTGTGCACTATCTCGCCAATTATCGTTTTCGGCTTCTCTCTCAACAAAAGCTGCTTCTAATAGCCGCATTGCATCGTTTAATCGATCAACGGTCTCTTCCGCCTGCCAACTTAACAAACCAGATTGACCATTATGAAGCCTTGTATATTGACTATATAATTTGGCAAGGGGGCGTGGAAGGTTTGTACCTGCAAAATTTTCTCTAAATTGTTCTGCTAATGCAAGAATTTCAGTATTTGATAATGTCATCCGTTTTATCCTATAGGGCGTACTCTGCCGAGTCTAGAGTTTCAATATCATCTTTATCTTCTTTTTTTCCGTACACTTTTCGGATTAAACTCTCAACATTTGGTAAATGAATTTCTACGGCTTCTAGCCTTCTTTGTGCTTTATATTCCTCGCGTGGCTTGTCAGTAGGTAACCATGATGTACGACCTTCCTGCACAGGACTTATACCACAAATATAGCTTACCATATCATAACGTTCAGATTTGTGATTGTTGCCCTGGAACCATAATTGCTGGATTGCTCGTACCCATTGTACAGAATAGGCATCATTTTTCTGTTTTAAAATTTCAATAACTTGTGGCAAGTCAACTAAAACAGATTCACTAGCTTTTCTATAAGCATCACCGATCATCTTAGTTCTATGTTTAGGTGTACACTTTGCTTCGCAATAAAGATAGCGAATTATCTGCCCTTTATCGTCAAGCTGGAAAGCAAGACAATCATCACCTGTTCTTCCAGGACGAAGTCCTGCATGCCTTCCAGTTTGTCTTATCACCTCTAACTGCTGGAATTCCACTCCATGATACCGGAATAAAAATGCAGGGACTTTCCAATTGCTCTCATCAAAAGGAGAAAGATATTCTGCAATTAACCCTGCAAAAATTTCTCCAAAATAGCCTTTCAAAGTTCTTATATGAAAGAGTTCTGGATAGCCTTCAGCTGGGTCAAATGGAGCAGGCAATCCAAATGGATCTAGAGAATTATCGGCTATTTTACGAAGACGTAGCCTAGCATCTTCGTGAGCATTTTGAACGTATGTGGTAAGTTCCTCTAGGATTTCGTTCCGTTTGTTTGGATATTCTGTTATGAGACGGTGTCTATACCTTTTATCATCTGACTCGCTCACAAAATCTTGAAGCCAGAACGTGAATTTATTTTGTGTAGTCATTCTTTCTCACTCTATCTAAAACAGAATGCTTTTCCAACAACACTCTGCTCTCCCCACCTTCACATTTATTACTAGATTTGCAAATTTCTACTCACATGAGGTTATCATAATTCAGTAGCATAGCACTTTATTTTTCCTACATCTACTATCCTTCGCTCATATAGTACCTTTAGTTGATTAAAACACTTATAAAGAGTGAGAATTGCTTGTAAGGTCTAATAACGAATGCAGAGCATAAAATAAATATATTTTCGTTACAATAAGCGCATTGTATTGCTAGCGTTTAATCATGAAGTAAATTTTTCACATCATTAATGTCAAAACCATTTTTTATGTCACAAGAGAACCCTTGTATGACACTTGTTGTTTTGTACTAACCTCTTTATATCTCTTGGGGTCCACTACAGTTATTTATCGTAGCTTCGGAATTACGTTCTATTCGCTTAACTCAGTTTCATCTACACACCGCGTATATTTGTCAAAGGCGTACCTTGATCTAATAGATATCGTATCCAATCGGTTTCTCTTCTTTCTGCATCTATTGCCTCACATTTCATCGATTCCAGAATTTCCATCCTAGGTATTATGCCCAGCTGCTTTAGTTCTCTTAGCCATTGGCTTTTCTTCTTATTAACAGCAACTTCTTGTAAGTGTTGTTGCAAACGCCTTTTTGCCTCAATAGTGCGTCCAACGTAGCGAATTTTGTTATCTCTTGGATCAACGAGTGCATAAATTGTCCACTCTGCCGCAGTATGATGTGTTGTCGTATCAGCTGGAACTCCTGTTAAACTCAATTTACTTATATCGCTCAACTTTATCAGTTTTTTCCTTTTGTCGAAAGGGTGTTCCGTACAAGGTAGCTCGCCTGTGGCTAGTAGTCTACTCATGACACTGCTTCCTATACCTAACATCTGCATTGCTAGGGCATACGTTACGTACCTTTCTTGTTGCTCTTCGCGCTCTGTCATTTCATCCTCCAGTTACAAACATTGCCGTCTTCTCATGACAAGTATAACATCTTTTTGCTTAGATTACTACTATGAATGTAACTGATTTTATTCGCACACACTTACATGTATTTGTTTTTAGTTGAGAGGATATGATTATAAATGAATTTATAGTTGACATTGAAGTGATTTTACAGTAAACTTTTTGTAGTGATAGCTTCTTCTAAGTACAAAGAGACGACGCATATTGCACGAAGCAATGGCGAGGATTAGTAGTGTGTAGTTTTGTAGGAAGACAACTGAAAGTGAAAGGATGTTTTGTATGGTAGTACATCACGAGGATAATCATGATTTTCTCCTCGATACCGCTTGGATGCCACTAGACGGCATTGCCGAGCAGTGGGGAAGATTTGGCGCCGAAAGGACGAGCGTTCCTGCTCTTCACGCTACTGGTGCGGTCTTTTCAGCCCTCGCGAGGGAAACGGAAGCACGCGAATATCGGATGACTGCTTCACGCAGTTCACATGATATTGACCTGACTGACTTAGAAAGCGCCCTTGAGGAATTGGGCCGAGCGCGAGAGTATTGGACTGACGCAATAACCGTATTGGGCCTACTCGTTGGCGATAGGCATGCTGACGAATCTGTTCGAGGCGAAACACGCGCTCTCGTTGCCCAGGTCATGGAACAGAGATTGCGAATCTCCTCCTTGATTCTGGAAGTGGAACGGGAACAGTTCAAGGCATATTGCAAAGGCATATAAGAAGAGCGAAACGTACCTGATAATATATTTACTGTTGCAGGTAGATTATATCAGGTTACGCTTACTTTGCCTATCCCATAGAGTTATTATGTAGTTCTCAGTCAATGAACACCTAGAAGGGAGAAAACAGAAGTACTGGCTCTGTGGGTCAGACAGAACCAGCTAAACAGGACCAACTCAACCCTTAGTAAAGCTGTCAGGTCCTCATGCTATTGTGCATGTGTGGCCCTTGAGAAGTCAAGGAGTGTCCCAATGGAAGAACAAATAGTTCTAGGAAACACCTCGATTGATGTTGTAACCGAAGATTTTAGCAAAGGATATCAAGAAGGATACCTTCGCTTTATTACACACTACCAAGACAAGCCTCTCATAGACGCAGATGTGTATGGATTCTTAGCGCGAAACATTTACGATACGATGACTACAGACCGTCACCGAGCAGGGTACATCATAGAGTGGTGTGCCGCACTACACGGGCAAGGTCAACCAGGGATAACGGTTAGCAGCTACGCTAGTACTCAACAGCAAGTGCAGGTGACAGTATGAGTGGACAAGAATTTCGGCATATTGCAGATAATTTTATTCCTGTTGTCCCCGTAGATTACAAGGAACACACGGACGCAAAACCCTTCTGTTGGAATAATGGATGTGACTGCCACGAAGACCAGGAAGCAATTGCACAGGTTCATCAGTACGTCTTAGACGGGTTTTTGACTCCAAGCGAAGCAACCGACTTTGTGAATGGAAAAACCATCTAGAATCACGTAGTCCATCGTGATGCCTCAGCTTCACGATGGACACGATAGAAGGGGCCCGTCATGAAAATATGTATTAGGACACCGAGAATAAGGCCTACCATCGAAGAAAGGTGGAACGTCGCCCTTGAACACTGTCAGAGCGGGTGACATAGTTTTCGCGAGACGGTGACGAAGGGTGAGCATCTGTGTATAACGTGTGGCAAGAAGGCGTACTGCCCACGCTGCATTACCGTCCAGCCAGGAGCACTTCTCAAACTCTGTGCAACTCATCGCACACAAAAGGGAGGGAACTAATGCGCGAACAGAGAATCATCGACCCAACACAGACTCGGCGCGCTGCCAGTGGAGATATGAACGTTGCTTCACCTCAGCGAGCAGGGCATTATAACGGGATACATCCAGAAGACCGCCCACACTTGACTGATGAGCAGAGACAACGGAGACTGCAAACTACCATGCATAAGTACGACGACGGAGAAGGCGACGAGGTGTACGAAACGCGCACTCCGACAAGCGCACGGCGCTATCAGGTACCTGTAACTCAGGGGACGCATACCATAGTACGCTACCACCGTCAGCCAATTCCGCAACGCAGTAGCCGCACCCAGGAGTACCCGTCACCCACACCACAGCAGACACGGAGTCACCATGTAGAGAAGACAACGGGACGGGTAAAGGCGCGTCGCCAGTGGCACGGGTTCGTGTATGCTGGTTTGTCGAGTATCATTGTTCTGCTTGTGCTTCTCCTACTATATCTCGTTGGCAATTGGTGGCACAGCTTTCAGGACGACCTGCACTACGGCCGTCCTCGCACCTACCAATGTGATGTGCAAGTAGGCCATGACGATGCTCATACGCCGAGTCACTTTCTGGCGGTCAATCTGAACAAGCGCATCGAGATCATAGAACTTCCAGCGGGAGATGCGACGAAGGCGAAAATCTATCAAGGTCCAACTTTGATCGGTAATGGTCAAGAATTGACGCCTGTTACGCTCGAATTTCGAGACGTGAATGGAGACGGCAAGCCTGACATGATCCTGCATATCGGGGATAGCCGTGTTGTGTTCATCAATGACAACGGGCAATTCCGACTCGCAAAAGCAACCGACAATATCATCTTGTAATGTGTGTTTCAAGTGGAGCAGGGGGATAGCAATATCTCTCTGCATGCAAAGGGATGTACGATGAACGAACAGGAGATACGTCAACAGATAGACGAACTACTTGCACACTTGGACGAGCAGCAGACAAGCGTGACAGGAAAGAATGTCCCGCCAGCAACAGACGAAGCCTATCAGCGGCAACCTCGTATAGTGATAGAAGTGTACGTGATTGAACGGGAACCTTACAACGGCGACGATGAAGACCCACAAACCGTCGAAAGTACGATAGCCTCCCCACAGTCACAAGAGTGTCAGGATCACGAAGACCAAGGGACGACTAAGATACACATAGCATCTCAGAGACCACGCCTCTATTGGCTTGCCATTATGCTGATCGCACTGTGTATCCTGACGCCAGGGATAGCAAGTTTAATCTATGTCCTACCACTTGTCACACCCTCAGCGACCATCACATTAGTAACCCAATCACAACAACTCACTACCACCAGCACTCTTCAGGTCGTGAACGGAGCCGCCGACTCTGCACAACATCAGCTAGCAGGACGTGTCTTACCAAAAGACACCATGAGCCAGGGCCGAACCATTCCAACTACAGGAACTGCACATCAGGACGCGAAAGCAGCATACGGTCTGCTTACGTTTTATAACGCTGCATCCTATGTCCAAACGATAAATGTTGGAACGATGCTCACAGGAGCCGACGGAATACCAGTTATCACCGATCAAAACGCAGTGATACCCGCTGCAGTTATGCCAACCGAGGGGCAAGTTACTGTATCAGCACATGCTGCGCTTACAGGACCACTCGGCAACATTCGAGCAGGAGACCTCTACGGGCAATGTTGCCGCCTCAATGTGTTTGTAGCAAATAGTGCTTTTCACGGGGGAATGAAAGACAGAAGCTACCACACCGTCACACAACAAGATATCACTATTGTCGCGAGCAATCTTACGGCAAGCCTTGACCAAAGTGTTCAGGCAGCTTTCCAAACACAAGTTCACCCTACAGAAACGCTTCTCATGCCGTTATCCTGCACGCACAGGATCATCTCCGACCATCAACCAGGCGAGGAAGCCATAAAGGTGAATGTCACGCTTGATGAGACTTGTACAGGGATAGTGTATAACGCACAGGCGTTGACAACTCTTGTAACGCAGATAGTTACTCAGGGTGCAATGAAGCGACTTGGGGCAGGATACACCCCAACGGGTGTACAAACGAGCGTGACCCAGGCAACAAACAATCACGGCGGCAGTGACCTACAGGTTAAGAGTGTCAGTTTGTGGACGCATTCATTCACTCAAACGCAGCAACAAGTAATCAAGGTAATGATAGCTGGAACCAGTAAGGACAGGGCGACAGCAATCTTGCTACACACAGCAGGAGTACAAAGCGTGTTCATCACACTCAAGAATGGAAGTACTATCCCAAATGACGTGCAACACATTAACTTGGTTTTCTTAAGGCTTTGACACATGAGAAGAGCTTATCGTTGTCACTAACATGAATTGTTCATAAAAAGGTGATAGGATTGCGATAGCAAAACAATTGATGTGTTATGCCGCTCATTTTTTAGCTGAGTGATGCATCAACATCAAGATCAAAGGTTAGCAACACAAACATAAATTTTTACAACGTTGACCGGCATACGAAATGAAAGAATTAAGACGATGACAGACAATCAGAACCAAAGCTATAGAGGTATGCGTGCATTAATGCTTTTACGTGTTTCGACACCAGAGCAAGAAAAGGGATTCGGCTGGCCTGCTCAAGAGAGTGAAATACGTAAAAAATTACTGGAACCTCTTGGTTTGAGGTTAGATGAAGATAAACATATTATCAGAGATACCTATACTGGTTTAGAGTTTCGTGAACGTCCCGCACTAGACCGCATTCTTAAAATGGCCCAAAGGCAAGAGTTTGATCTTTTAGTCACAGATGTTTTAGACCGACTTGGACGAAAAGGGCTAGCACGAGAAATCTATCGAATGCAGTTGAGAGAGCTAGGTATCAGGGTACTAACGACGGATCCGAATGAACACTCTGATGATGATTCCCTCATAGGTGAAATGGTGCGCCTTATAAAGGGGTATCAAGCGGAAGAAGAGCTGAACAATATTAGAAGGAGAACGATGAATGGGAAGAAGGCAAAAGCAGCGGGAACTAAGGACGGAACTAAAAGAATGGTAGGTAATCACATCCGTACCTACGGTTATAAGTTTACCTATTCGGAAAATGGCAAAAGAGAAGGGTATGAGATTAACTATACTGTCATTTTCACAGAAGAGGATGGAACAGAATGGACAGAATATAGGGTAGTCACATTCATATTCGAGTCAGCAGTCATAGGGGTAACTACTAGAGAAATCGCCCACATTTTGACTGACAAGGGCATACCTACCCCAACAATTACAAAGGGAAGCAAAATTAACAGGAGAACTGGACCACCTGTATGGCAGCCATCAGTAGTTCAAAAGGTATTGAAAAATAGTACGTATTGGGGCGAATTTCACCAGTTTAGGGTAAAGATGTTGGATAAAGTACCGGGGCGCAAGTACAAACCCTATCAGCACAATCCAGAAGACGAACATATTATCATTCCAGTCCCTGCTATTGTTACGAAAGAGATAGCTGAAAAAGCGCATCAAATAATGCAGAGGAATCAGAGGGTAGCGAGCCGCAACAATCCTAACCCGAAAGACAACCTTCTAAGAGCTGGCTTAATAAAATGTGCTCACTGTGGGGGTAGTATGAGTTCTAGCCGTTACTTGGGAAACAAGAACGGTGTTCCCTATATCCGCTACACTTGCTCTAAAAGCAAGGGCTTACTAGATAGGTGTGAGGGCAAAACCACTATTCCTGCCCATGTCGTCGATAACGCCACTTGGCAGAAGGCATTGGAGATTATACGCGATCCCTCAGATGTAGACAAAAAGCTTGTAGCTTTAAGGTCTGACGATCCAACCGCAGACCGCAAAAAACATATTAGTAGTCAGCTTGCAAAAGTTAGGAAAACACAAGTTGCCTTTAGAGAGCAGCTAGCCAAACTTATGATGGAAGAGGAGGTAGATCAGGGAACAATAGAGTTCTTAAAGAGCCAGTTAAAGCAAATTGCTGACCAGGAAGAAGGATGGAAACGCGAGATCAATAATGAAGAGGACACACATAATAGATGGAAAAGGATTCAAGAAAAATTGGTTGAATTACACCAAGTCTGTACAGATATGCGCGAAAAACTAAACGATAATAATTACGAGTTACCCTATGAAAAAAAAAGGGAACTCATAGAATACTTTGGAATTACAGCTAGAGTTTGGACGACTGGACACAATCCACGTTTCCAGATTGAATGCAATCCACCTGATATTGTGTCTCTCATTTCATTAGCTTTATGTTGATACCATCGACGCAATCTGCAATGCGCGGAATGTCGTCAACCGTGACACTGCTCTCGTCGGCAATAATCGGTACTTGCACGTTCTCGCGTATGAGTTTGAGACCCTCAAGATTATGGGCTGGTACGGGCTGCTCAATAAACTCGATGTTGTATGGCGCGAGCGCATTGATCGTTCGGATTGCCTCTTTTGGCGTCCACGCTGCATTTGCATCGACACGAATAGTTGCATTCGAGACCTCACGAATGGCCTTGATAATCTCGATATCGTGTTTGGTGCCAAGCTTGACCTTGAGAATAGGATACTCTTTTGCCAGTGTTGCCTTTTTCGCCATCTGTGCCGGACTATCCAAGCCTATTGTAAACGAAGTCGAAGGTGTTTTTGCTGCGTTCAAACCGAGCAGTTTATAGAGTGGCACACCTAGTATCTTGCCAGTGAGGTCATACAGTGCCATGTCAACAGCAGCTTTAGCCGAAGGATTCAACCCAATGATATGGTCGAGACGCTGCATGATGTCTTCAAACGCGAAGGGGTCATCGCCCATCTCGCCCTTGAACAGTTCGATACAAGCTAAAACGGATGTCGGGCTTTCACCGTAGTATTCTGTCGGCGATGCCTCACCATAGCCCTTGTAGCCGTTGTGTACGATTTCGACAATGACATTGGGTGACGTTTCTTGTACGCCGCGGGAAATACGAAACGGCGTGGTCAATTTGAGGTCAATAGAGTGAGCACTGATATGCATATACATAATCCTTTGTTGAAGAAAATCTTTATAACTCTTCCATCATCATACGCCATATGTTAGCAACTCCTTAGAAATACAGAAGAAACACAGGCATTGAGAAGCGAAAGCTACGACAAAGGCTCTTCTGGTAAAACCACATTCTCGTAGATAGCATCAATAGGAAACCTGATACCAAGGCTGGCAAGCTCTATCGTGTCGTCAGGGCCGAAAGAAGAAAACTGCCAGAACCTGCCTTGCCCACGATGGTATACCTCGATTGACCGCCGTTGCGTACTGACAAGCACATATTCCTCGATAGTGGGACAGGCACGGTAATATGATGCTTTTTTGTCTCGATCATATAACTCTGTACTTGGAGAGAGGATTTCAACAATCAAGCGCGGGTATTGCAGAATATCGTCAGTTCCCAGATCACGAGGATCACAGCTTACAGAGACATCAGGATAGACATACCGCTTTTCCGAGAGGCGCACTCTCATATCAGAAGTATAAACGCTACAGGGACCATTGCGAAGTGCATTTCCTAATTCTCGAATCATATTCGCGCTACACCGAGCATGATTTTGCGTTCCACCCGCGAGCATGTACGCATAACCATCAATGAACTCATAGCGTGCTTCCGTGCTGCCAGCATCGAAAAGTAGGTACTCCTCAACGGGCATTCTTGATCGGTTCGGTTGAGCAACCATTTTGCACTCCTGATAAGGATAAACCTTAATAGTCAAGAACATACACTGCAAACATCATGTATTATACATGGAAGATGCGAAATATCCGACAAGCTCGTCAAGCAAAACATTTGCGCCGAAACGCCACAGATCGGTTGTTGGCAATCCTGTCTCGTCTTCAATCTGCTTCACAGCATCTTTTGCCTGCTCATCATTCAACCCTTGTGTCACTAGAGAGATTCCTATGACTTTGCATGGGGGATTGGGACGTACCCAGTTGACGGCATCTTCATTCATCTGAATCATACATTGCAATGAGGGAAATGGACAATTTTCGTAGCCCTCGATGCCCATTGTACCAGCTTTATGACAGAAGATCATAGCATCTGGCATAGAACCATGAAGAAGGCCAAGCGTGACAGGCGAGTAACCAGGATGATTGAGCGCACCTTGTCCCTCAACGAACACCCAATCATGCTCTTCGGTGAAACGCAGCACCATCTCTTCAACCAGCCCCGCCGTGAAATCGACGATGAGGCGGTCTACAGGGAGGCCGTCGCCTGATATCATGATACCTGTCTGTCCCGTCGCAACAAAGGCACTATTGAGTCCCCGTTTCGTCGCCTCTTGATTCATCTCCAAGGCCGCCGTCATCTTTCCAGTCGCACAATCCGATCCAACAAATAGCACGGTATGGCTGCCTGTGCGATGAGGCACAAAGCCTGCAACACGCTGCCTGCTGGGTGGACGACGTACATCCCAAATAGTCACGCCACGTTTCTCGGCTGCGGCCTGCAACTCAGGGTCGTCTGAGAGAAAGAAATGCAGACCACTGACAATGTTCAGTCCAGCCTCGATTGCCGCCAGCAGTTGCCAACGCCATGCTGCTGGCAACGCACCCCCCTGTGGCGCAATACCGATGAGTAGCGTATCAGGGTGGTATGTCAACGCCTCGTGGATGTCACGCACCATAGGAATACCCATGCCGAAGGACGCATGCAACGCCTGTGCCACGTCCTGTCCCACCTTTGTACTATCAATGACCGCCACCACAGGGTCCTGTCCATAACGGATAACCCCTGTCGCGGTTTTCCCATAGTGCCACTCGAACATGCCTTCTGCCAATATTGCTATACGTCGCATACGTTGCCTGCTCCTTCGCTAGTGATATCGAGAGTATTGTTCTTTACTGCTAATGATATCACGTCAATGTTTCCTCTTTGTCCTTGTATAGCAATGGACACAATGGCAGGGTTATACGTTATAATAGCAAATGTTTTCACTCACAGTTTTGAAAAGGGAATATAAGCAAATGCAAAACGAACAGCAACAAACGCCTCCCATCTTGTTAGAAGTCGTGGCGGAAGACGAGCATGATGCAGACATCGTTGCTATTGGCGAGGCTAGCCGCGCTATCATGAACGAGGTGAAGCAGGATGGTTACAGTATCGAGCCACAGTATACAGGACAACGTGGCGGTCTCGATCTGATCTTTGAGGTGTTGCCCTACCTGCAAACAGCGTGGGCGGATGTCTACGCCCAGCGCGATACTCTTGGCGTGATTGCCAATCTCAGTACCGTTTTCGCAGCCGTAAGCCCTATTGCCTTGGCCGTGTTCAAGGCGCGAGAAAAGAATGCTACCCTATCTCCTGTAACAGAACAGCCTGTCAAGCTGACTCTTATGATTGATGGCGCACCGATTATCGTTGAGGCCACTAATCTCAAAGATGCTGAGAGTGCGCTCGAACTTGCCAAGCGCTTCCACTCAGCGCATCCCACTGTGAAGCCAACAGCACAAAGCCAGGTCAAGATACAGGCAAAGGTGCCTAAAAAGCAACAGCGCAGACGTAGATAAGTATTACAATGGTCATCTTGGTCTGAACCAATTCCACTACTTCATTCGTGTAGTGTAAGGATACATAAACGTTGCTGTTAGAAGAAACAAAGGAGCGAAAAATAATGGCAGTCAATCCAATACAGGTGGAGAAATTTCTGAAAGGTGTTGACTATCCTGCGAGCAAGGATGATTTAGTAAAGCAAGCTGAAAAGAACGGAGCCGATCAGGAGATACGTTCGACATTGCAGCAGCTAAAAGAGAATAAATTTGGTTCGCCTGCTGAAGTGAGCAAGGCAATTGGCGAACTGAACCACGGCAAGTAAAGATACTATAAGTGTCGCTCTGCTGACTTCGCGAAGTCAACAGAGCGACACCTTGTTTTTGGCAAGATAGAAACATATATCCCATAGCGAATACTCATATATGTTGATACATCGTTTGTAACTACTTGCTATACTGGAAAGTGAGGGGACGGAAAGAGTATGTCTCTTTTGTCTATACAACCGTCTTCTTGCACAGCTATCGGTTGTTGTGCATTTCGTTCATAGTTTACCAATGTAGGAGTGAATACGTTGAAGAGGTATGTTCCTTTTGGAGGATCATCGGGCGTAACGCGATCAAGAGCCATCGTCGGTCTCAGTTTCGCGTTGCTCGCGCTACTTGGGAGTAGCTTTTTTCTTTATAGTCTCACAACCAAACATCAAAACGCACATGCGGCTAAGCCCGCTGCTGTCGGTTCAGTAGGCAAAACATGGTATTTGCCGGAAGGACGCGTTGGTGGAGGCTTTCGTGAGTTCATCACGATAGGCAATCCTGATCCCATTACAGATTGCCCTGTGACCATTTCATATTTGCCCGAAGGTGATATCACCGATGCACAGGCAAAACAGCATATGGTAGCACGCAAGCCATTGGATGTTAGAACAATTACGGTTCCTCATTCCAGTCGCTATACAGCACACGTCAATGACGATCTGCGAATTCAAGAACAGCAGCAACCGGGTACTCTGCTTTCAGCAGTGGTCACGGTTCCCGCTACATCCGGTTGTGCAGGTGTTGTAGTCGAGCGTCCCATGTATTTCAACTATCATGGCGTCGTAAGTGGTAGTGATGTACTTGGCACAACTACGCTGGCACAAAGCTTCTATCTCGCTGATGTGCCAACGCAGGCTGGGGCTACGGCCTTCACGACCTCGTATATTACGGTTTTGAATCCCTCTGTTAGCAACGCTTCTGTCCAAGTTGATTACTATGCAGCAGGTGGCAGAGTTGGCTATCAAACGCTCTTCGTTGCTTCTGGCGCACGTGGCACAATTTACCCAGGCACGTTGCCTTACCCTCACGTCTCTGCGATTGTCACGGCGAATACGCCCGTGGCTGTTGAGCGTTCAACTTATATGCACAGTATGCCAGAAGGCAACGCTGGTGTTGTCTCAAGCGCGGCTTCAATTGTAGCTGCACAGGTGTTGTCGAATCATTGGCTCTTTGCCGAAGGCTACACTGGCGGTCAGTCTCAGGAAAACCTGGTCCTTTCTAACTTGAGCGATGCAGCAACCACTGCTACGATTACGCTAGAGTACCAGGGTACACAGAATCAGCCGGGACATAATCAGGTTGTGATCGTTCTCGTTCCAGCATTCTCACAGGTTATTGAGGATGTCAATTCGCTCAATACAACTCCTACTGGAACGTGCGACGTTACGCCATGTGCCCCGACTCCTGAAGTCTCGGCAGACGTTACGACGACAACTGCAAGTTTGGTTGTCGAACGCCAGATGTACTTCCGCTACACGCATACCCTGACTGGGACAAATATCAACGTGACCACAACAGGTGGTACAGATGTTATGGGTGCTTTGGCCGCGACAACCACCATCGCGAATTTCGCTGAAGGCTATACCAATGCAGGTTATAACACTTGGATTACACTGCAAAATCCAACAACGACGACAGAGACGCTTGCGGTAACTATGGTGAACGAATATGGGCGTTTCTATACACAGAACATTTCGCTCACTGCGAAGAGCCGTCAAACGGTCGATATTACTAATCTGGTCAGGCAAAACCTGTTGCAGAGAGGTGATGATGTTCGCGGCTACCAGGTATCGTTGTCGGTGCAGGCGACAGCACAAGGCAACGTCTTTGTTGCTGAGCGTCCTATGTACTTCAATACCAGCGAAAATAACCAGGGCGGCTCGGATGTAGTAGGCTTCACAGGCATCACTTCAACACTGCCTGTCAACGCAGTCACGAATTTCCCGGTGCTTACTACTAGCAGTTCTCCTTATGGCATTGCAACAGGGGCGGATGGCAACCTCTGGTTCACAGAGTCAAATGCAAACAAAATTGGCGTCATCACTCCTGCAGGCGTTACCTTGGAGTTCCCAATTCCTACTGCTGTCAGTAATCCTAACGGCATCACAAAAGGACCAGATGGCAATATGTGGTTTGTCGAGCGCGGTGGCAACAAAATCGCGTATATCAATCCTACTACTACCATCATCACGGAGTTTAGCGTCGGTCTCTCGGCTAACAGCCTGCCTTACCAGATCGTAGCCGGACCTGATGGCAACCTCTGGTTCACAGAGAGCGGTCTAACTAAGATTGGACGCATCACCCCAACTGGCACCATCACAGAGTTCGGTTCTACCACCGATACTCCAAGTGCCATCACCTTGGGACCTGATGGCAACCTCTGGTTCACGGAGAATGGTGCTGGTAAAGTTGGACGTATCACCCCAACTGGCACCATCACGGAGTTTGCGCCTCCAAACGGCGACAAGTCTTCTAATGGTATTGTCGCGGGACCTGATGGCAACCTCTGGTTCACAGAGGTTGGTACGAGCAAGATTGGGCATATCAATCCTACTACTACCACCATCACGGAGTTCCCTATCTCTGGTACCACCACTACTACGTTTGGTATCACTGTGGGATCGGATGGCAATCTCTGGTACACCGAGGCTGGTAAAGTTGGGCGTATCACCCCAACTGGTGTCTTCACAGAATTCCCCATTGCAAGCGCAGGCTCTTACGTTATCACTTTGGGACCGGACGGCAACCTCTGGTTCGCTGAGACTGATACGAACAAGATTGGACGCATCATTCCAGGTTAAGACTGAGCTTGTCTATTAGTGAGGAGGCGAAGACTCGATAAGGGTCTTCGCCTCTCTTTTTGTAAAGAAGGGCTAGACGCTTCGCATTATCCGTGCTATCATAGCAACAATTGTGAGGTTTACGAAGAAGGGAGTTGATTTTCATGCAGCATTTCGACCTTTATCACTGGCTCTTTGATACACCGTATGACGCAGGCACGAATGCAGGGCTTACAGGTTCGGAGCCATTCCACTACTACATACCCTGGCTCATTTTCTGCTGTGCCGGTTTGCTGATAACCTTTTACTACTCCGTTGAAGGGCGCAAACGCTTTGTAAAGAGTAAAGCTATTCTCAAGTATATGCTGGACAGGTATCTTGGCTGGTTCGCGGTGATTTGCTTCATCGGTCTACCCCTGATCTTCTCGCGCTACTATCTGGACCAATACTTCTTTGCATGGCGTTTCTGGCGTGTCCTCTGGGTCATTGCTCTACTCGTCTGGGCGGTTCTATGGATAGTCTATCTTGTTCGCAAATATCCAGAAGAGCGTGCGAACTTCCAGGCATATCAAAATCGTCAACAGTATATCCCTAAAGGCAATCGACGCAAAACCAAAGCGTTGTCTCGCTAGGCAAGAAATGTATGAAAAAAGCTGCTATTGGAATGCAAGACATGTCTTGCATTCCAATAGCAGCTTTTTTCATACTTTGGAGGCTTTATGTATGCTACGGCTGGTATTATTCTTGTTGGTGGGCGCAGTACGCGCATGGGCAGTGACAAGGCGTTGTTGCCTCTTCCTCACAATCATGCTGTAACTTTTGTCGAACATCTTGCCGCCATGCTACCCGCGCAATGTAGCGAGGTCATGCTTGTTGTTCGTGATGAAGAGCAAGCTGCTTTATACAAACACATCGGCCTTCCTATCGTTACCGACGACACACCCAATATGGGGCCGCTCATGGGCTTATATTCGGGGCTACGAGCGATACAGGCATCTCATGCACTAGCTATAGCGGTAGACATGCCGTTTATACTACCGGAGATGGTCACGTTCCTACTTTCACAACCTCTTGATGACAGTTTGCTTGTACCCATTGTCAACGCTGTACCACAGGTGCTTTTGGCCGTGTATCCTCGCTCTCTATTGCCACTGATAGAAGAACGCTTACACGCAGGACGCCGCGATCCCCGCAGTTTGTTAGATGGTGCACCAGTACGCTTTATCGACGAGACACAATTGAGAGCAATTGACCCACAACTGCACTCGTTTGCGAATGTGAACACACCAGAGGATTATAAATCCTTTTTACACGTATAAGATGACTGGTCGAGTCCGATGCATCGGACTCGACCAGTCATCTTATACGTGTTTTATTCTGCGCTATCTATGAGCATTTGTCGCCAACGCCGTTGAGCCATGCCCTTTAGCTCCTCATCGAAGCCGCGTAGCGTGAGCCATTCGCGTGTCGCGCCTGTGACTACCACATCAACATCGCGCAGTTGTGCGATGGTCGCGGCACCACTCAACTGCATAGCAACTCTCAATTCGGCAATCACGGTTTCCAGCAACTCACATACGCTCTCGTAACTTTCGCTGGCCGCTTTGAGGAAGGGAAAGCCCATACCGACAAGCGTGGCACCGAGCGCAAGGGCACGCGCAATATCCAGTCCGCTCCGCACGCCGCCTGTTGAGATTAACGGTAGCTTTGCCACACCTGCCTCGACAACCGCAATCGGTGTGGCAATACCCCAATCGCGGTACAGTAGACCAATATTCATGGTGCGCTCGTCGCCACGCGACTTTGAACGTGCCGCCTCCATTGCCGACATACTACTGCCACCGGCACCACCAACATCTATTGCCGAGACACCACAGGAGCGCAACAACAATGCCTGCTCGCGACTCACCCCGGCACCAGTTTCTTTCGCGATCACTGGTATCCTGACTTGTTGCGTCACCCTTTTGAGCGCGGCGACCTCACCGACGGCACGACGGTCTCCCTCTGGTTGTGCCGCCTCTTGCAGACTATTCATATGCACGGCTAATGCGTTGGCATCTATCATGTCGATGGCACGCTGTACCTGTTCGGGTGTAAAGGCAGCGTGTCGTGCCTGTGGAATCAGTTGCGGTGTACCAATATTCGCAATAAGAAACGCGTTCGGTGCTGTTTCACGCGTAACTGCATAGCTTGCCGCTACGTCAGGATTCACAATCGCAGCCCGTTGACTCCCAACACCAAGCGCAAGACCATATGTTTCCGCTGCTTGTGCGAGGTTGCGGTTGATAGTGGTCACATCTGGATGACCGCCTGTGAGCGAAGATATGAACAGTGGATAGCGCAACCTTCGCGTAAGAAACGTCACAGATGTATCAATCTCATCCAGGTTCACCTCTGGTAGGGCCTGATGCACAAATTGCACATCATTCCAGTTAGCGCGTTGCGGGGCTGAAACATCTTGTCCAAGCGCAACGCTGACATGTTCTATTTTACGCTGTTTCACTTCGTCCGTCATGAAGAATCGCGGTCCTTTCGCTTTGTAGTTGTCTCCATTTGACGCCCACAAGATACACAAGAGGTAAACCAAAAATGAAGGTGGATTGATAGAGAGTAATGGGTCTGCTAATAAATCCCATCGAGAGATAGAAAAAAAGTACAGTTCCCGATAGCACAAGCATTGCTGAGGCGAATACATCAATACCGCGTAGCACAACTACCCACAGCAACCACAGGAGATACCAGGGCCAGAACCAACCCGCTACCAGCATCAGGTAGGCGAATACCGCGATACTCCACGCTTTCAGCAACACATTGAATCCTGGTAGCGTACTATCCTGATTGGTAAGAGCGACGGTGTGTCTTCCTGATACCAGCGTCGGAGCATGGCGCACCTGCCCAAAGACATTGCCATAAATCAAAACGAAAATAAATGTCGTAGAACCACGCAGTGCTACATCAGCAGAAGATATGGGATTCCAGTATGATGGGAAGCGCAATACGTAGGCAATCAAGCGAAAGAAAGCATGCGTTGGTCCAACCAATGTGCCAAGTGGTGAATGCACAAAATGGTCCATATCTATCGCTGAGGTGAGCGCGAAAAACGTCGAACCCCCACGCCAGAATGGAAGCCAGATACTTATTGCTGGTAGTAGCACAATGGCTGCACGCCAGCAAAAACCAGCGATAGCGCGGGGAATAGCGCGTTCCGAGCGTACATCGAACCAGAGGAGAAGCGGCGCGAACAGTGCCACTATTAAGTTCATGCTCAATGCCAGCCCAAACAGCATAAACGCACCTATGCGTGACCAGAAACTTTCTCGTGCAACATAGAGGCGTGTAGCGAGAAATAGCAGTAGCAGCAATACACCCTCGCTATGACCACTGCCGGCCAGTTCAATGAGAATAAGTGGATTCCATGCGTACAGAAGCGTGCCGATAATGCGTCGCTGAGGTGCAATGCGCGTTAGAATACTCCATACCAGAGCGATATTCAATAAATGTGATAGGACGGCAAGACATTTGAAGAGTAGTAGTGTCAGGACCTGATTGTTTCCTCCAACACTTACCAGTAAGGAAGAAATATAGTACCAGAGTGGACCATAGAGATTAGGGGCATTACGACCAGCAATAACCCAACGTAGATACGGATCCGGAGTGAATTGCACTGGTGCCGTGTTAAATGGGTCGGCGTGATAGAGTGCGAAAATACGCCCCGAAAAAATATAGGTAAAGACATCATCCGAGAACAGCGTTGGCTGAAAAAGGAGCGTCAAGCTAAACAGGAATGCACCACCAAGCAATATCGTAAGCCAACGGCGCTGCATGCGCTTCGCCTCTGAGAGGCGCGATACAGAGCGGATACTGTAGGCATAGGCGGCTAACAATCCTGATAATGCTAGTCCGAGGAGTGCTGGTGATAGCCATACACGCGTACCCGATGAGGGATATAGCGCAAGTAGTAGGCGTGACGGGAGTAGTGCCCACGTCCATGCAAGTGCGAGAGGAGAACCGATCAGGCGTAACTCTGGCAGTGGTGATAATGCGACAATAAGCAGATAACAGAGTTCAAATAAAAAGAGTGTGACAACAAGCGATGGAAAGCGGCGTCGCGTTTTTAGTGTCTGTGCCGTATTCACATCAGGTTGTATCTGCTCAGAAGTTTTCAATGATTGGCGTCCTTCAATTGATACCACTGTGTAGCGATGCAGGAAGACCGCAAGGTCTTCCTGCATCGCTACACAGTGGTACTACAAACCTATTCTCTTAAACGAGGTATCAACATATTTGAGATAGTACTCGTTATTAGTAAGTTCACGAAGTTCAGCGGGTGAAAGATACTCAGCAACTTCTGCGTCGTTGCTTAACGCTTCGAGTAGCGCGAGACCCTGAACCGCACCTTTACTCGCCATGCTCCATACCTGCTTTGCGTTTCTCTGCACCATCTTGTATGCCTCTTGTCGTCCTACGCCTTTGTCGATCAAGGCCAGCAGGATGCGCTGTGAATAGACGAGGCCGCCAGTCATGTTCAGGTTTGTCTGCATGCGTTCGGCGTCAACCTGTAGTCCCTGCATGACGCGAGTGAATATTGAGAGCATGTAGTGCAGCAATATACACGCGTCGGGAATGATGATACGTTCAGCCGAGGAATGGCTAATATCGCGCTCATGCCAGAGGGCAACATCTTCCATTGCAGTTACGCTGTAGCCGCGTAGCACACGTGCAAGGCCACAGATGCGCTCACAGAGTTCAGGGTTACGCTTGTGTGGCATTGCGGATGACCCTTGCTGCCCAGTGCCAAACGGCTCGAACGCCTCACTCAACTCTGTGCGCTGTAGATGGCGAATCTCCTGTGCCATCTTCTCAAGCGAGCTGCCAATGAGAGCAAGTGTTGTCATAAAATGAGCGTGACGGTCGCGTTGTACGATCTGATTAGAAATGGGTGCCACACCCAGACCCATGTGTTCGCAGACGAACTCCTCGATCTGTGGTGGCACGGTGGCATGTGTACCGACTGCCCCCGATATCTTCCCTACCGTGACCTGTTCCAGTGCGGCACCCAGGCGTTGCTGCTGGCGACGTAGTTCATCGACCCATAACGCGAGTTTTAGGCCAAAGGTGAGCGGCTCCGCGTGTATGCCATGTGTGCGACCCGCCATCAGCGTGTATTTGTACTGCACAGCATCTTGTGCCACCACATCTACCAGTGCGGTGAGCGAAGTTGTGAGCAATTGGCCCGCCGCCTTCATCTGGGCCGCTAAGCCTGTATCGAGTACATCAGAAGAGGTGAGGCCAAGATGAATAAAACGCCCCTCCGGTCCGAGTTGCTCTTGAATGGAGCGCAAAAATGAAATGATGTCGTGATGCGTCTCTTGCTCTATCTCCTGCATGCGTTGCGTGTTATAGCTGGCCTGACGTATCTTCTCGATAGCATCTTGTGGGATGACACCTTCACGTGCCCACCCTTCGCAGACGAGCAATTCGACCTGTAACCATTTGTCGGTCTTATACGTAGATGACCAGAGAGCGGCCATTTCTGGCAAAGAATAGCGTTCAATCATGTTGTTGTTACGGTTCCTTAGATACTTGTGATAAACAATGTCAGGGAGACCGCAAGGGTCTCCCCTACATGTTGCAGGGTTTCGTGATGTGTAGGGGAGGCCCTTACGGTCTCCCTGATTCTCAACGTAGTGTACCACAAGAGGCTAACTGTTATCTTTTTGGGCATAAAATCGTGTTACTCTGTGTTATCATAGGTGTATGCGAACAATGGCGCGAAGGTTGTTCTACACGGCACACTCCACGATTGGAATACACACTTGACGTAGCGGTAGGATACATGTACAATCATGTCTGAATTGCTAGCGAAAATAGTTGTTGGCAGTGTCGGTAGACGAGACGCGGTGGAAGAAATGCTCCCCGTGACGAAATATGCCTATTACCATTGATATTCTGGGAGAGCCGAAAACAATGAAAAAGGGAATTCATCCAAATTATGTCGAGTCCACAGTCAGTTGTGCCTGTGGCAACAGCTTTCAAACACTCAGCGTCAAACCTGTGTTGAAGGTTGACGTGTGTTCAAAGTGTCATCCGTTCTTCACTGGTCAGCAGCGCATTCTTGACTCTGCGGGCCGCGTGGAGCGTTTCCGCAGACGCTTTAATCTCAAAGAAGAAGAGTAAGATTTTAGCGAATATTCGAGGGATAAGGGCAAGTACAAACGGTCCCTTATCCCTTTTTCAGTTGTAGCATTTTATACATGTTTTATTTTGTTAATAAGGGGTGAATCTTCTGGTGAATGCGACGCAACGAAACATCCTGTTCCTGATTGCCGATACGGGTGCGGGTCATCGCAGTGCCGCCAATGCAATCAATAATGCCATCAAGCTGATCTCCCAAAAACAACAGCAGGAGTGGCAGGAACATCTCACCGTACAATCTAAGGTGGAGGTTGGCGGAACAAACAGGTCAAGTCAGGCAACGGCTGTTATGGCTCCCCCCACCTATCGCGTAGAAATCGTCGATGTGTTTGAAGAGTATAGCCGCTTCCCACTACGTGAAGCGGTGAAGTTATATGGTCCAACTATTCGCTATAACCCAAAGCTGTATGGCGAGGTCTTCAGGCAAAGTAACAATGCATCAGGGGTAAAAGCGGTCAATACTTTGGCAACTCCTCTGGTCCTAAATGGGTTATTGCGCTTGATTACCAGTGTACAGCCCGATGTCATTGTCTCTATTCACCCCATGCTCAATGATGTTACTGTACGTGCCCTACGCGAACTCCACCTCGATATTCCCTTTATCACGGTTGTCACCGATCTGGTGAGTATTCATAGCTATTGGTTTACTCCTGGTGTTGATTGCTACGTGGTGCCTACAGAGCAGGCCAAACAACTCTACTTGCAGCGCCATTTAGATCCCGAACACGTCAGTATGCTAGGTATGCCTATCGACCCTAAGTACACGTTGCCAGTGGCAAGTAAAGCAGAGTTACAGCGTAAATTTAATCTAAAAGTGGGTATTCCCACGATCCTACTTGTTGGTGGTGGAGATGGCGCAGGGGGGTTACAAAAGGCTGTACGTGCTATTTCGCGGGCACACCTACCTGTACAACTACTTGTGGTGACGGGCCGTAATCGGCGCCTGTATACCCACTTGCAGCGTACACGTTCGAGCCTGCATGTGCCAGCGAAGATTTTCGGTTTTGTGCAAAACATGCCCGAACTTATGCACGCCGCCGATGTGATTATCACCAAAGCTGGACCAGGGACGATCTGTGAGGCATTAGCCTGTAACCTGCCCGTGATTTTAAGTGGCTATGTGCCTGGACAGGAAGAGGGCAATATTGATTTTGTGGTGAATAATAAAGTAGGCGTGCTCGCACTCGATGCACCAACGCTGATCGACGCACTACGCCGCTTGATCCGACCCGGTTCGCCAGAACTCCGTCAACAGCAGGAGAACGCAAAACGAATTAGCCGCCCACGTGCCTCCTTTGATATTGCTCAATGTATCCTGGGCTATTTGCCCACTAGCACGAAGCCGAGCGTCTGGCAATCACAAAGCTGGAAAATCCGTAGTCACACTCTGTCGAGTCGCTTAAAATCTGCGATTCGTATTCGTCGTTTGCGGCGTCGTATACCACGAACATTAATGAAGAGTCCCGTGATGCGACGCCTCTCCAATCTTCGTATGCGCGGCTTCGCGGAAAACGACAGAGATATCAGATGAAATGTAGGAGACCATTATGGTCTCCCCTTACTATATAGATAACGTAAAAGGACTTTTTTTATATGCCATCAAATATACAGCAACCGCAGCAGAAACATGTCGAATTTTCTACAGTACGCTGGGCGACAACAGGACTGGTGCGTCTCCTCTATCGTTTCTGGACGCGCATCGCTGCTCGCCTCTTCCCCGAAAATTCACCTGGAGAGCGCATTGCGCGTGCCTTGCACCTTCCACTTCCCGACAAGCTGAACATGAGTTGGGTCAATGAACAGCTTGCGGTGGGCGGACGTATACGCCCAGAAGATATGCATGCGTTAGGGTTAAGCGGTGTAACACATGTGATCGATACCCGTTCAGAGTATCAGGACGATGAAGAGGCTTTGCAAAAAGAAAATATTACACTCCTCTATCTCCCAACGCCCGACACCTATCCCTTGAGTGTAGAGCAGCTTGCGGAAGGCGCGAAATGGGCCAACGAGCAGATCAAAAAGGGTGGGCGTGTTCTTATTCATTGTGAACACGGTGTGGGTCGTAGCGTCCTGCTGACCTGTGCAACGCTGGTACAGGATGGCATGTTGGGTCGTGACGCGCTGGCTCTGGTACAGCAAAAACGCTGGCAGGCGGCTCCAAACGAGCGACAGGTTGCACGCCTGAAAGATTTTGAGGCCGCGCTTCAATCACAACGCAGTGCGTAGGCGGAGCGCATACCGCTCAATCGCCAGTGCGACACCATCCTCAGTATTACTTGTTGTTACAGCGTCGGCACTAGACTTCACGATATCCGATGCCTGACCCATCGCTACACCCCAACCGACAGCTTCTAGCATCTCGATATCGTTGTTGTTGTCACCAAGAGCCATCACCTGGGCAGGCGGAATCCCTACCTGCCGCGCAAGGGTCGTCAAGCCACTAGCCTTCGAGCAGTGTGTGTGCATAATTGCCATCTCTGCATAACCATAATTTCCTTGCTTAATGGCGTTCCAACTACAGGGCAAGTCCGATATCTCCGGTATCAAGCTCATAATAACATTATCTGGTGCAAAAGCCACGACACGTAGTGGGTCTCGCTGTCCAGTGCAAAGCGTGGCATACGGCATGCGCCTGATCGTGGCTGGAAATGATGCGAAATAGCCAGCAATCCACGCGTTATCTCGTTCGGCTGGTCCTGTCCATATCTCCTCGATACCGTTGGTAATATGATGAACAACTGGCTGAACATCATGGCGTACCAGTATCTCTACCGCGTTCTGTGCTATCGCTGCCTGTAGTGGATTTGTATGAAGAATTTCACCTTGTGGATGCTGGATGATTATGGCTCCATCATAGAGGATAAGTGGAATTGACAAACCCAGTGTGTCTGCTATTGGTTTTGTGTTGAGATAGCGGCGTGCGGTTGCCAGTGTCACAAGAATACCAGCCTCTTGTGCCGCCTGTACCGCTGTAATGGTGTGCGGTGCAATCTGTCCTTCGGGAGTAAGTAAGGTGCCGTCGATATCTATGGCGAGCAGTTTAATGTCGGGCGTGTTCTGCATAAAATAAAGTGCGTCCTTTTGTAATAGGAATGCGACGGACGATCACAGCCGTCCGTCGCATCGTTCCCCTGGAATGGGGAGAGTATGTTGCTCTTCCAATTATACCCCGATATTTCTTTGTTGAGCAATGCAGTAACAGGATGATTTACAAGTCAAGACAAACGTGGTCAAGACAAACGGGCGACCACAAGGGTCGCACCCTACTATAGACGTTTACAACACAAGTACGTGTGTATAGTAGGGGCGATCCCTTGTGGTCGCCCGTCCTCTATAGACAAGTTTCCTCTATCTCTGTTACAATCACGCATATGAACACGCAACGTTCCAGAGGCGTTCGCACGAAACGCTCTACTATACCGACGACGAACAATTCTCATCATCACACGACAGAAGCCACACTGCAACCAGGCATGCATATATCCTGGGTCGATGCTGATGGTTTTCCTTTGCTACCCGATATTATGCCGAGTAGTACTATTCGCGATAGTCTCTACGATCTCATTCCACTGGGACCGCGCGAGGAGAAACTCATCGGTACTGCGGCTTTTTTGCGTCTTCAGCAAATCAAGCAGCTTGGCTTCGTCTATCGTATCTGGCCGGGTGCAACACATACACGTTATGAGCATAGCCTTGGTTGTTACCACCTGACGGTACGTGCTTTGCGTGCCCTGCTCCAACGGGGTGCTGATGGTGGACTGCACGGTGTAGAGATCAGTAGTATACAAACGCTGGTTGTTGCGGCACTTTTGCACGACATTGGGCACTATCCCTTTTCGCATACTATAGAGGAACTTGGACCACCAATTATTTTGCACGAGCAGGTAGGACGTGCAATTATCGAAAGCGGTGAGATTGCGACGATTATTGAGCAAGACTATCACCTCTCGCCCGAACGGGTCGCGGACTTTATTGATCCGCCTAAGACGAGAGCACTGCCAGCAGACGATGAACTTTTACGGCACCTCTTGAGTGGTGCCCTCGATGTAGACAAGCTCGATTATCTGCCGCGTGACGCCCGTGCCTGTAATGTACCCTATGGTGGCGTCGATGTATCGCGCCTGCTCAGTTCTCTTCGCATTAACGCAGATGTGGCGGGTCAACAACGGATGGTGGTGACACAGAAGGGAATAAGTCCACTACATTCGCTGATTCACGCACGGCAGGAGATGTTCGATAATATCTACTGGCATCATACAAGCCGCTCTTTCCAGGTGATGCTGCTACGAGCAGTTCATGATGCCATTAGCGCAGAGGTGCTACGTGCTGAGCAGCTTATGGGTCTGGATGACCACTCGTTGCTGACCCTGTTAGCACAACCGACCATGCCCGCGAGTGCTCGTGCGCTGGCATCTGACCTTGAACTACGCCGTCCATACAAAGTCGTGCTAGAGGTAAGTCGTCCGGCGGGTCGCCTCTTTCATCGTCTCGACGCCCTCTTCTGGGACGCGGAGCGGCGTCGTAAGGTCGAGCAGTCCCTTGCGGGCGAACTCGCCAGAGCTTTGGAAATTGATATTGCCGACTACGAAATTCTCTTCGACATCCCACGTCCTGAAAAGTGGGAGATGGACGTGTGGGTCCAATTCGATCATCCACCTGTGGGGATGGAGTCGCTAATGACGTGGGTTGAGGTGACAGGTCTGCAATCCGATGATCTCGCACGTTATGAGCAGCATCAGCGTCGCATTCGCCTCGTGGTTGCCGAACGTTTACGTGCCACCCTGCAAAGCCGCAAAGATGATATTGTTGTGCCGACGCTGGAAAAACTTTTGTAATTGCATGGAAGGGAAATGTTAACGGGCGACCACAAGGGTCGCCCCTACTATATCCGTTTTATGCAGGATACATATCGTCGTATAGTAGGGGCGACCCTTGTGGTCGCCCGTTGGTTTGAGCTTATATTGCTCTATTGCCCCATTTTAAGCAGGCTGGCGTGTGCGACGCTGTTTGCGGCGCTGTGCTGCGGCTTTGCGCTTGCGGCGTGCCTGGGGGCTTTCATAGTAGGCGCGGCGGCGTGCCTCGGAGAGAATGCCGTCCTGCTGCACTTTACGATTGAACTTTTTGAGGGCGATCTCGAAAGAGTCACCTGGGTTTACGCGTACTTCACTCATTGTTGTTACCAGCTCGATCTGCGGTCATTAGAACGACCACTGGCTGGACTCATCGTTTGGAAGCAATCACTGCAATAGACGGGCTTGTCGCCACGTGGCTGAAACGGCACCTGGGCCTCGTTTCCACAACTGGAGCAGGTTGCTGAGTACATCTGACGGGGTTCGCGGGAGCCACCGCTACGACCACCGAAGCCACCAGACTGATTTTTGCGTGCAGAGCGGCAGGAAGGGCAGCGACTCGGTGTGTTAGTTAAGCCGTGACTGGCGTAAAACTCTTGCTCGCCAGTTGTGAAGACAAATTCCTGGTTGCAGTCGCGGCAAGCCAGTGTCTGATCGGTATATGCCATGTTTCTCCTAATTCTCGGACCTACTTGGTTGTGTCCTCTTGTATTCGTGTGTATCGCGCCGCGTGCAGCAGATAATCTTTTCCGAGCCACTATGCACTCTACAACGTCTGACGATTATATCATACTCGCCCCAAAAAAGCACTAGCCATTTATACGCAAACGGACGCCCACAAGGGGCTACCCTACTATACTTTTTTGCGCTTCGCGCATCTTGTATATAGTAGGGTAGCCCCTTGTGGGCGTCCGTTGGTCTTGCGGCCTTCCTGCTATCTATCGAATTATACAAACTCTTTACAAATCCCTCAGACTCTTTTGAATATATTGGTCTATAGTATCCATAACGAAAAGAAATCCGTGTTCATACTACAGAGTATGCGTAAGTGATTAGTATACGAGGTGCAATAATATGTTCAATCCTGATATGCATGAAGATGCGACAGACCGAGACACACCAGAGGGAACTTCTGCCGTGGATATGCACGATGACACAACAGAGCGTACCAACCCGGTGCGCCAGGGGGAGCCAAGTGGTCGTCCCACGAATCCGCAACAGCAGTATGATGTATATAATAGTCCTGCGCCCACTTATTCGCAGACACGCTGGCAGAACGCTCCTGCCCAACCACCAGCGCAGCAGATGCCTTATACATACAATACCAATACCGACCCTCGTGTGCCAATACAACCCCAGCAGGTGCAGCAGCCTGTACGCAGACAGTCGCGTGGCCTACGTGCAGGAGCCATCTTGCTGCTGACACTGCTCCTCGCGGTTGTCTTTGGTACTGGCCTGTTCGCTGGCTGGGAGTTTGGGCGTGGTAGTACCGCTCCTGCACTGACGACAACAACGCAGTCGTCTAATTCTTCCTCAACGACGACGGTTGCAAGTACGACCGAGGCGCAACGCGAGGCGGTGATTGCGAAGGTACGGCCCGCGATTGTGCTGGTCAACGTGACAACCGCCAGTGGTAGTGCCCTCGGCTCAGGCGAAATCGTCAATAAGCAGGGTTACATCGTGACCAATAATCACGTTGTTTCCGGAGCGAACACGATACAGGTGGTGCTTTCCGATGGCACACGGGCAGCCGCTCAACTTGTAGGTAATGATGCCGCCGATGATCTCGCGGTAATTAAGATTAACCCAACAGCGAATTTAGCGGTTATCACACTCGGAGATTCGTCACAGCTCAAGGTTGGACAAGAGGTACTGGCAATCGGTAATCCGCTTGGCAATACTCAGACCGTGACAAATGGTATCATCAGTGCATTGAACCGTAGCGTTTCCGAAGGTCAGGGCGGAGCAACCATTCCCGATGCTATCCAGACCGATGCGCCGATCAATCCTGGTAATAGCGGTGGTGCGCTCGTCGATATGAACGGTAATCTGATTGGCGTCCCAACCTTGACCGCGATAGACCCTGAGTTCAACACGCCAGCGAATGGTGTTGGCTTTGCCATTCCGTCCAATCGTGTCAAGCTCGTTGTGCCGCAGATCATCCAGACCGGCAAGGTGACGCATACTGGTCGTGCCGTATTGGGTGTGAGTGTGGCAATCGTCGATTCGGCTCTCGCATCACAATATAATCTGGGTATCGATCATGGTGCGCTGATCACCAGTCTTACCAGTGGTGGGGCAGCCGCTGGCGCGGGCATGAAATCTGGTGATGTGATTGTGAAGATAGATAATACAGCGGTGAACGATGCATCAATGCTAGGGAACGCCCTCATCACGAAGAACCCTGGTGATCGCGTCGCCGTCACAATCTACCGAAGCGGACAGCAACAAACCATCAACGTCACCCTGGGTGAACTCCAGGCTTCCTAGGTAACGTGAGTTCTGGATAAGCAGACCCCTCTCCGATGAGTTAGAATAGGAGCCAGATAAACAGCGTCTATTCATCATCGGAGGGATCTCGTAATGAGTGTACTCGAATTATTTTGTGATGTCG
>JAABUX010001441.1_pt1 | contig 36113 bp, 33 predicted proteins | sample 5561851 | NCBI WGS metagenome assembly JAABUX01 (sample SAMN10711883, study PRJNA513361) | rock metagenome | isolation source: Antarctica rocks | place: Antarctica: Victoria Land, Richard Nunatak red sandstone | collected 2016-01-03
AGTACAGCCGCTGCACGCCCACGGAGGGGTCGAACAGGTTGCTGAACGTCGTGCAGGTCAGGTCGAAGTCGCGGTCGGTATAGACCCGCTTGATGTAGCTGCCGACGTCGGACACCCGCACCTCCACAGCGATGCCGACCCGGGACAGCGCCGCACGGACGAAGTCGCCCAGGCGGCGGCTTTCCTCCGTCGTGGGGCTGGCCTCGAACACGATGCGGAAGCGCGTCCGGTTGGGGCCGCGGGGATGGCCGGCCTCGTCCAGCAGGGCGTCGGCGCGGGTGGTGTCGAACTTGTAGGGCGGGGGCGCCGGGTCGTGGAACTCGCCCAGGAAGGGCGCGATCGGGGCGGCGCAGGGCGTGAAGGTGTCGTAGTAGATGGTCTTGCAGATCGCGGCGGTGTTCAGCGCGTGGCTGACGGCCTGGCGCACCGGCAGCTTGGCGAAGTACTCGTTCTCGGTGTTGAAGTTAAGGCTGAGGACGTTGTTGCTGTACTCGTAGCCTTTGGTCTCGAACCCGAGCTTCCCCGCGGCGCGCAGCCGCTCCACGTCGCTGAGCGCCACGGGCGTGCGGTAGCCGAGATCGACGTCCCCGGACTCCAGCGCCGCGGACCGGGCGGCGGCGTCGGGGATGAACTTCACCACGAGCTGGTCGAGGTAGGGGCGCGGGCTGTCCCAGTACTCGTTGTTGCGCTCATAGACCACATGGTCCCCGCGCACCCATTCCTTGAAGCGGAACGGGCCGGTGCCGATGGGGCTGGCGTTGTTCTTGTTCGTGAACGGGTCCGTGCCGTCATAGACGTGCTTCGGCACCATCGGCGACTCCGCCGCCGCGAACGCCTTCAGCAGGTACGGGATCGGCGCGTCCAGCTTCAGCACCACCGTGAAGGGGTCGGGCGTCAGCACTTCGGTGACATGCGCGAAGGTGCTGCGCCCGCGCGGGTGGTTCCTCTTCAGGATCGCGAGCGACGCCGCCACATCGGCGGCGGTGAAGTCCTGACCGTCATGCCATTTCACCCCTTGGCGCAGCGTGAAGGTGTAGGTCAGGCCATCCGGCGCCACGTCCCATGCCGTCGCAAGCTGCGGCTGCGGGCGCATCGCGTTGTCATACCAAAGCAGCCCCTCCGTGACCTTGGCGCTGACGGTCAGGCTGTTGCTGCTGACCAGCGACACCATCGAGGGCGGCTCGGTGTAGAACATGATCGTCATGGTGCCGCCGCGCCGTGGCGCGGGGGCGTCCTGCGCCCGGCCGGGGCGGGGCGCCAGGAGCAGGCCAGCAGCGCCGCCCAGCACGACGCGGCGGGTGGCGGGCAGGCGGTGCTCGGTCATCTAGGTCCACTCCTTATTCAGGCCAGGTGGCAGGCGGCCAGGTGCCCGCCAGCGACCTGGCGCAGCGCCGGGTCCTCCACCGTGCAGCGGTCGAAGGCGTCCGGGCAGCGCGCCCGGAACCGGCATCCGCCGGGCGCCTGTGCCGCAAGCTCGCCGCGCAGCGGCACGGGGCTGCGCGCCTGCGTGGGATCGGCACGCGGCACGGCGGCCAGCAGGGCGCGGGTGTAGGGATGCCGCGGCGTCCGCCACAGCTCGGCATGACCGGCGCTTTCGACGATGCGGCCGAGGTACATGACCAGCACCCGGTCGGCGAAGTAGCGGACAACCGAGAGGTCATGGGAGATGAACAGGTAGCTCAGCCCCAGCTCCCGCTTCAGGTCCGCCAGCAGGTTCAGGATCTGCGCCTGGATCGATAGGTCCAGCGCGGACACCGGCTCGTCGCAGACCACCAGCTCCGGCGACAGCACCAGGGCGCGGGCGATGCCGATGCGCTGGCGCTGCCCGCCCGAGAACTCGTGCGGGTAGCGGTCCACCGCATCCGCGGGCAGGCCGACCCGGGCCACCATGTCCCGCACCTGCTCCCGCCGTGCGGCCCTGGAGCCGCGTCCATGCACCTTGAGCGGCGTGCCGAGCAGCGCCGCGACGGTCTGGCGCGGGTTCAGGGAGCCGTAGGGGTCCTGGAACACCATCTGCATCCGCCGCCGGACCGGCAGCAGGGCGCGCTGGCCGAAGCCCGCGATGTCCAGCCCGCCCAGCCGGATGCTGCCCGCCACCGGGTCCAGCAGGCGCAGGATGGTCTTGCCGAGGGTGGACTTGCCGCAGCCGCTCTCACCGACCAGGCCCACCGTCTCGCCGGCGGCCACATCCAGCGACACGCCGTCCACCGCGTGCAGCACCCGGCCGCGCGTCACGTAGCGGGTGTGCAGGCCGTCAACCGACAGCAGCGCCATGCCGGACCCCCTGCCGCGCCGCCATGATGCAGGCGACATCACGCCCTGTTGCCACGCGCTCCAGCGGCGGCGGCGCCACACGGCAGGCGCCGGTCACCTCGGGGCAGCGGGGCGCGAACGGGCAGCCCGGCTCCCGTGCGGCGGAGGCGACGCTGCCCGTGATCTCCCGCAGGCGGGACGTGGTGTAGTGCGCCTGCCCGTCCCCGACCGAGGCGCCCAGCAATCCCTTTGCATAGGGATGCAGCGGGGCCTTGAAGAACGGGCGCACCGGCGCCTGCTCCGCGATGCGCCCGGCATACATGACGGCCACCCGGTCCGCCCACTGCGCCACGACGCCCAGGTCGTGGGTGATCAGCAGCAGCGCCATGCCAAGCCGGTGCCGCAGGCCGTCCAGCAGGTCCAGCACCTGCGCCTGGATCGTGACGTCCAGCGCCGTCGTCGGCTCGTCGGCGATGATCAGCTCCGGGCCGCAGGCGACGGCGATTGCGATCATCACCCGCTGGCGCATCCCGCCGGAGAACTGGTGCGGGAACTCGTCCACCCGGCGCTGCGGCTCCGGGATGCCGACCAGGTCCAGCAGATCGACCGCCCGGCGCCGCGCCGTGCCCCTGGACACCTGCTCATGCCGGCGGATCACCTCCACGATCTGCGCACCCACGGTCAGCACCGGGTTCAGCGACGTCATCGGCTCCTGCATAATGAGCGAGATGCGCTTGCCCCTGATGCCGCGCAGCGCCGCGGCCGGGGCGGTCAGCAGGTCCATCCCGCCGAACAGCACCCGCCCGCGCAGGATGCGGGCCGTGGGCGGCAGCAGGCGCAGCAGGGCGAACGCGGTGACCGACTTGCCGCACCCGCTCTCTCCCACCAGCGCCAAGGTCTCACCCGGGGCAATGTGGAAGTCGATGCCATGGACGGCGACACCGCCGGGGAAGCCGATGGCGAGGTCCTGCACCTGCAGCAGCGCCGTCACGCCGCGCCCATCAGGGAGTACCTGTCACGCGGCACCCGCACGCGGGTTCAGCACCCAGTTCAGCCCGTCCCCGACCAGGTTGAGCGCCAGCACCGTGAGGGCGATGGCCCCGCCCGGCAGCGCCGTCAGGAACCAGGCGGTCCGCAGCAGCGGACGGCCATCCCCGATCATGCTGCCCCAGCTCACGAGGTTCGGGTCACCCATGTTGAGGAAGGATAGCCCCGACTCTGTCAGGATCGCGTTGGCCACCATCACCGAAGTGGTCACGATGACCGGCGCCAGCGCGTTCGGCAGGATTTCGCACAGGATGATCCGTGGCGCCGAGTAGCCGAGGGACCGTGCGGCGGTCACGAACTCCGCCCGCCGCAGCGACCGGAACTGCGCGCGCACCAGCCGCGCCACGGTCGGCCAGGAGGCCAGGCCGATCGCCAGTGCGATCACCGGCGCCGAGGGCTGCCCGATGGCCACGATCACGATGACCAGCAGGAAGGTGGGCACGGTCTGGAACAGCTCCGTCAGCCGGACCAGCACCGCATCAGGCCATCCGCCGAAGTAGCCGGACACCGCCCCGATGCTGGTGCCGATCGCAAGCCCTATTGCCGCAGCCGAGAACCCCACGAGCAGCGACACCCGCGCGCCGTAGGCCAGCCCGGACGCCACGTCCCGCCCCAGGCTGTCGGTGCCGAGCGGGAACTTGCTGTCCTGGCCGGGCCATAGCGTCGGCGCGCCCGCCATGTCCTGCGGGTCCCCCGGGAACAGCCAGCCGGCTGCCGCTGCCGTTGCGACGACCAGCAGCAGGATCGCCAGGCCGAGGAGAAGCCCGGGTGCCTGGGCTGCGGCCCGCCACAGCCGGGATGTCCTGCGCGGGGCCGCGCCTGTGGAGGCGGTGGCGATGGGCAGGACGCCGCCGCTCACGCCACCTCGATCCTGGGGTCGAGCCAGGCTTGCAGGAGGTCCATCCCGGCATTGGCCAGGATCACTACGAACGAGGACAGCAGCAGCACGCCCAGCAGCACATTGAAGTCCCGCCCGACCACCGCATCCAGCGCGAGCCGCCCCATGCCGGGCCAGCCGAACACGGTCTCGACGATCACGGCGCCGCCCAGCAGGTTGCCGAGGTGGATGCCCGCGACCGTCGTCACCGGGATCAGCGCATTGCGGAGCGCGTGGCGCACCTGGACGGTCACGGGATGCAGGCCCTTCGCCGCTGCCGTACGCATGAAGTCCTGTCCCTGGACCTCTAGCATCGCCGCCCGCGTCAGCCGGGCATAGACCGCGATGAAGAACGAAGACAGGGCAAGCGAAGGCAGCACAAGGTAGGATGCCCGGTCGGCGAGCCATCCCATCCCGGTCAGCCCCGCCCCCACCGTCATGCTGCCGTTGGAGGGCAGCCAACCTAGCTTCACCGAGAACAGCACGATCGCCATCAGCCCGACCCAGAAGCCCGGCGTCGAGTAGAGCAGCAGGACCAGGCCTTGCAGCACCCGATCCGGCCAGCGCCCGGCAAAGACCGCCATCACCCACCCCGCCACGATCCCGGACGCCAGCGCCATGCCCAAGGCCGACACCATCAGCAGTAGGGTATTCGGCAGCCGTTCCAGGATCAGCGTTGCGACCGGCAGGCCGAACCGGGCCGAGTAGCCCAGGTCGAGCCGGGCCAGGTGGGACAGATAAGCCAGGAGCTGCAGCAGGAGCGGCTGATCCAGCCCGAAGCGGCTCCGCAGCGCTGAAACCGTCTCCGCCGTTGCCGAGCCGGCTTCCGCCGAAAGCACGTCGGCCGCATCGCCGGGCACCAAGTGCAACAGGAGGAAGCAGAGCACGATGATGCCCAGCATGGTTGGCAGGGCGTGGAGCGCCGTCCGGCGCAGGGCGCTGCCGGTCCTAGAAAGTCCCAAAGCCTGCATCCCGCTCGCCTCCGGCGCTGGTCGGTTGAGCACCAAGCAACGTCCATGCCGCTTCTTCTCTGGCAGGCGCCGCATCCCGCTCACGGCGTGCCCGGCACGGCCAGCCGAGCGTGCCGGCGCGGCGTTGCCTGATTGCACAGACGGGGCTTCCAAGCCTCGATCAGCAGGCCGCCTCGTAGGCTCGGCCCGGCTTGGCACAGTCAGGATGCGATGCTGCCCGGTACCTTGCCTGAATGTTCCGCCGTAAGGTGCCTGATGCCGGCGAGCGCCCGGTCCAGCAGGGCGGGGTCGCGGGGGTGCGCCGCGTAGGCGATGTGGACCTGGCGGCTGAACCGGGGGGCGCCCGCCACCGGCACAAGCTGTCCGGCGGCGATCAACGTGGCCGCCGTGATACCCGGCAAGTACCCCGAAGCCTCCAGGTCCAGGATATAGCGCAGGCCGAGCACGCCAAGGCCGGCCGTCACCGCCGGGGGCGGTATCCCAGGAAAGGCTCTGCTGTGCGCGGCTGTGAAGTCCGGCCCCCAGTCGATCATGACGTAGTTGCCGTGCCATGGTCCCGTCATGCCGGGATGGCGTACCAACACCAGTTCCTCCTGCAGCAGCGGCTCCACGACGATCCCGGCGCGGTGGCGCGGCATGTACATCAGCCCGGCATCAAGTAGTCCGTTCGACACCTGGTCGAGCAGCACCTCCGAGTAGCTGCCCTCCAGGTGGAGCGCCACGCCGGGGATGTTCCGGCGCATCCAGGCGACCCATCGGACGATGACATCGTCCCAGAGCGCAACAGGACCGCCCAGGCGGAAGATCGAGTGGTAGCCCGGCGGCAGCGCGACCTGCTGGCGCGCCTGCTCCCAGGCCAGCACGATGCGCTGCGCGTGCGGCTGCAGTTCCTGGCCGGCCCGTGTCAGCCCCGTCCCGCCGCCGCGGTGGAACAAGATCTGCCCCAGCTCCGCCTCCAGCGCCTTGATGCGGCTGCTGATGGTGGACTGGGTGACGTGCAGCGCCTCGGCCGCGAGGCTGAAGCTGCCGGTTTCAGCGATGTGCAGGAAACTGCGCAACCGGTCGAGGTCCATACCACAGTGTATCGAGGTTTCCGATATGACGGATCGGAAAAATCCGTTTCCTCTATCCGAGCTGTTGCGACATCCTGATCTGCATGAGAGTTTTCGGCCGTCCACGCCGGCAGTCCAAGTGCATGGCATGACAGGGCCGTGCGTCCTGGTCATCGGCGGTGGCATTGCGGGTGCCGGGCTGGCCTATGCGCTGGCGGCGCGCGCCACGGTCACGGTGCTGGAGCGGGAAACCCATTGCGGCTACCACGCCACGGGCCGGTCGGCAGCCAGCTTCACCGAGACCTATGGCAGCCCGGTGATACGGCGGCTGGCGATGGCAAGCCGCGCGTTCCTCGCGTTGCCTCCCCCCGGCTTCACCGCCAGTCCGCTGCTCATCCCGCGCGGCACCCTAACGGTCGCACGCAGCGACCAATTGGACGCGCTGGATGCGATGCTGAACGACGCGCGCCGCCTGGTGCCGGGCGTGCACAGGCTGGACGGGGATGCCGTGCTGCGCCGGGTGCCGGTCCTGCGCCCCGGCTACGCCGCCGCCGCCATGAACGAGCCGGACGCCATGGATCTGGATGTGCACGGGCTGCATCTCGGGTTCCTGCAAGGTGCGCGCCGTGCGGGCTGCCAGGTCGTAACGGGTGCGGAGGTTGCGGGTGTGGACCGGGCCGCCGGCGGGTGGCGGTTTCGAACACGGGCAGGCCAGGTGTTCCAGGCCGACATCCTGGTCAATGCCGCCGGGGCCTGGGCGGACGAGGTCGCGGCGATGGCTGGTGTCGCGCCGCTCGGCCTGCAGCCAAAGCGCCGCACCGCGCTGACCATCGACTTGCCGCCTGGCGTGCCCGGGCAGGGCTGGCCGTTGGTGGACGACGTAGACGGCGAGTTCTACTTCAAGCCGGACGCCGGCGCGCTGTTCATGTCGCCCGCGGATGCGACGGACTCCCCGCCCACCGACGCGCAGCCGGACGAGCTGGATATCGCCATCGCGGTTGACCGTCTACAACGCGCGACGACGTTGCAGGTGCAGCGGGTCCGCCGCGCCTGGGCCGGGCTGCGCACCTTCGCCGACGACGGCAACCCCGTCGTCGGGCGGGATGATGCCATGGACGGCTTCGTCTGGCTGGCGGGCCAGGGCGGCTACGGCATCAAGACCTCTCCGGCGCTGTCCCGCATCTGTGCGGCTGCCGTGCTCGGCCTGCCGTTCCCGCCCGACCTCAGCAGGTTTGGACTAGTGGAACACAGCCTGCTGCCGCACCGGCTGCGGCGCGCATCGGTACCTGTGCCGGCCATGGGAGCCCAGCCGCAATGACGATCCTCCGCCTTGCCCTAGGCGGGCGTTTCTGCCGCGCGGCCGTTTACAACGGGACGGTTTACCTGTCCGGCATGACCGCGGATGACCTGATGGAGGATACGGCCGGCCAGACCCGTGCCGTGCTCGCCAAGATCGACGCCCACCTGCGCCTGGCCGGCAGCAGCAAGGCGGGCCTGCTCAGCGCCACCATCTGGCTACGCGACATCGCCGACTTCGACGCGATGAACGCGGCCTGGGACGCCTGGCTGGACCGGGGGAACATGCCGGTCCGCGCCACGGTGGAGGCGCGCCTGGCTGGCGACCGCTACCGGGTCGAGATCATGGTGATCGCCGCCGTGGAGTCGGACGCTGAGGACGACAAAGCCGGGGAGAGGGCATGACCGCCCACATGCTCACGCTCGGCGCGGCGCAACTCGGCCCCATCGCGCGGGCGGACAGCCGGCGCGCGGTCGTGGCTCGGCTGATCGAGCTGCTGCGGCAGGGCCAGGCGGCGGGGTGCGGCGTCGTTACCTTCCCGGAGATGGCGCTGACGACGTTCTTCCCGCGCTGGTACCTGCAGGACGATGCGGAGATCGACAGCTTCTTCGAGAGGGACATGCCGGGTCCGGACACGCAGCCGCTGTTCGACGAGGCGGCCCGGCTCGGCGTCGGCTTCTACCTGGGCTACTGCGAGCTGGCCTGGGAAGGCGGGCGGCGGCGGCGGTTCAACAGCGCCGTGCTGGTGGACGGGGCCGGGCGGATCGTCGGCAAGTACCGCAAGGTCCACATCCTGGGCAACCGCGTGTTCGACCCGGCGCTGCCGTTCCAGCACATGGAACCCTACTACTTCGAGACCGGGGACCTCGGCTTCCCCACCTTCCCGGCCTTCGGCACCCAGGTCGGGATGTGCATCTGCAACGACCGCCGTTGGCCGGAGACGTTCCGGTCGCTGGCGCTGAACCGGGCGAACCTGGTGCTGCTCGGCTACAACACGCCTGCGCAACTGCCGGACTGGCCGGACCAGAACGAGCTGCGGGTGTTCCACCACCTCGTCTGCATGCAGGCCGCCGCCTACCAGAACGGGCTGTGGATCGTGGCGGCGGGCAAGGCCGGCATGGAGGAGGGCGTGCCGTTGCTGGGCCATAGCTGCATCATCGCGCCCAGCGGCCAAGTCGTGGCGGCCAGCCAGTCGCTCGGCGACGAGCTGATCGTGGTGCGCGCGAACATGGACCTGTCGGACTACTATAAGGGCTTCTTCGACCTAGCCCAGAACTTGCATCCCGGCCTGTATCCAACGTCCCTGCGTCCACTTTCACCCCCGCCGGAGCACGCCGATGACCGAGCCGCGTGAGCACGCCTTCATCCCGACGCTGCGCCGCGAGTTGGCGGAGGGGCGCATCGGGCGACGCGACTTCCTCCGCACGGCCACTCTGCTCGGAGTGTCCGCCAGTGCGGCCTATGCAGCCGCCGGGCTGGCCGCGCCGGGGGCCGCCCGTGCGCAGGCCGGCGCCCAACCTGGTGGCCCGGCGCCGGGCAGCCGGCTGCGGATCGGCATGAGGGTCAACGAGATCGGCCGCGCGCACGCGACCTCCTCCGTGGAGGGCAGCAACATCCTGCGCCAATGCTGCGACTACCTGACGCTCACCGACCGCGAGAACGTCACCCGCCCCGTGCTGCTGGACCACTGGGAGGCCAGCGAGGACCTGCGGACCTGGACGCTGCACGTCCGCCGGGAGGCACGCTGGCGGGATGGCCGCCCGTTCACGGCGGACGACGTGGCGTGGAACATCAAGCATGTGCTGGACTCCGCCACCGGCTCCTCCGTGCTGGGGCTGATGAAGCCCTACATGCTGGACGAGGTGGAGGACGGCATCGACGCAGAGGGCAAGCCGAAGCGGTCCACCCACCTGTGGGACGCCCAGGCCATCGAGAGGGTGGACGACTTCACCGTGCGCCTCAACTGCAAGGTGGCGCAGCTCGCGGTGCCGGAGCACCTGTTCCACTACCCCTTCATGATGATCGACCCGGCGGAGGGTGGCGCCTATAAGCCCGGCAGCAACGGCACCGGTGCCTTCACGTTGGCCGAGTACAAGATCGGCTCGCGTGCCGTGTTGCGGGCCGTGCCGGACCACTGGCGCCGCACCTCGGCCTTCGCGACGCTGGAGTTCGTGGACCTTGGCGGCGACCCCTCCGCCTGGCTCGCCGCCCTGGCGTCCAAGCAGGTGGACGGGCTGTACGAGGTGGACGACGCGCAGTTGGACACCGTGCAGGCGCTGCCCGGCGTCGTGGTGTACGAGGTCGGGACGGCACAGACCGGCGTGGCGCGGCTGAAGGCCAACCACAAGCCGTTCGACGACAAGCGCGTCCGTCAGGCGTTCAAGCTGGCCATCGACGCGCAGCAGGTGATCGACGTGGTATTCCGCGGCAAGGCGACCCGCGGCGAGAACCACCATGTCGCGCCCATCCATCCCGAATATGCCAAGCTGCCCCTGGTCAAGCCGGACCCGGCCCGGGCGAAGCAGTTGCTGGCGGAGGCCGGGTTTGGGGACGGGCTGGACGTGGAGATCACCGTTCGCAACTCCCCGGCCTGGGAGGTCAACGCCGTCACCGTGATGGCGCAGCAATGGGCCGACGCCGGCATACGCTGCAAGGTCAACTCGGTCCCGACCACCGTGTTCTGGAAGAACTGGACGCAGGTGCCATTCGGCTTCACCTCCTGGGCGCACCGCCCGCTCGGCATCATGACGCTGTCCCTGGCCTACCGCACCGGCGGCACCTGGAACGAGAGCGACTACTCCAACCCCGAGTTCGACGCGCTGCTGACCCAGGCCGAGGGGCTGCTGGACGTGGACAAGCGGCGGGAGGTGTTCGGGAAAATCGAGGCGCTGCTGCAGGAGGACGGGCCGATCGTGCAGTCCCTTTGGCGCATCGTCCGCACCGGCTACGGCAAGCATGTCGCCGGGTTCTCGATGCATCCCACGCAGTACATCTTTGCCGAAAACCTGACCCTGGTTTCGGCGTAGCCACGCGCCGCCGATGCTCCGCACTGCCGCCAGCCGCACCCTGTATGCCGTGCTGACCATGCTGGCGGCGTCCCTCGTGCTGTTCCTGCTGTTCGAGTCCTCGTCCGGGGATGTCGCGACCGACGTGCTGGGCGCGTTCAGCACGGCGGAGCAGCGGCAGCTTTGGATGCTGCAGAACGGCTACCTGGACCCAGCGCCGCTGCGCTACCTGCGCTACCTGCGCTGGCTCGGCGGCTTCCTTGTGGGGGACATGGGCCAGTCCCGCATCTTCGACGTGCCGGTGGCCGGGCTGGTGCTGCAACGGCTGGGCGCCACGGCTATCCTGGCCGCGCTGTTCTTCGCCTGCCTCATCCCGCTGTCCCTGGCCCTGGGCGTGCTGGCGGGCATGAGGGAAGGATCGCTGACGGACCGCGTCATCTCCGCCCTGTGCGTGGTCACGACCTCCATCCCGCCCTTTGCCAGCACGGTGCTGGTGTCCGCGGTGCTGGTGTTCGACCTGGGGCTGCTGCCGGGCACGAGCAGCATGATGGACGGGTTCGACATCCGGCAGACCATCATGCCGGTGCTGGTGCTGCTGATCTACGACGTGGGCTATGTCGCCCGCATCACCCGCGCCTCCATGGCCGAGGTGATGACCATGCCCTACATGCGCGCCGCGCTGCTGAAAGGCCTGCCGCGCCACCGCGTCGTGCTGCGCCATGCCCTCCGCAACGCGCTGGTGGCGCCGTTCACGGTGCTGATGCTGCAGGTCAACTGGCTGATCGCCGGGGTGATCGTGGTGGAGTTCTTCTTCTCCTACAAAGGTTTCGGCTCGCTGATCCTGGAGGCGTCGCTTGGGCACGACTTCTTCCTGCTGGAAGCCTGCACCATGGCCACCGTGCTGATCGCGGTGCTGACGCAGACCGTCGCCGACATCGGCTACGTCTATCTCAACCCGCAGATGCGGGCATGAGCACGTCCGTGGCCACCACCACCGCCACAGCCGCCGCCAGGCCGGCGCCCCGGCGGCTACCGCGGTTGCTGGAAAGCCTCGCGGCCACGGCCGGGCTGCTGATCGTGCTGTTCTGGGTGGCCGTCGCCGTGGCCGCGCCGTGGATCGCGCCCTACTCGCCCACGCGCAGCTACCAGCCGATGCAGCATCCGCTGGCTGCCGCGCCGGGCGGGGGCATGTTCCTGCTCGGCACCGACCACCTCGGGCGGGACCTGCTATCGCGGCTGATCTTTGGCACGCGCACCGTGCTGACCTATGCCCCGCTGGCTACGGCTTGCGCCTACGTGGTGGGCGCTGCGGCCGGCCTTGCGGCCGGCTACCGCCGCGGCTGGGTGGACGAACTGCTGTCCCGCGGGGGCGACCTCGTGCTCGCGTTCCCGGCGCTGGTGCTCTACATCGCCATCATCGGGCGGTTCGGTGCGTCGGGCCTCAACATCGTTCTGGCCGTCGTGCTGGCGACCAGCCCCGGCGTGATGCGGATCGTGCGCGGCGTGGTGCTGGAGGAGCGGGGACGGGCCTATGTCGCCGCGGCGCAGATGCGGGGCGAGTCCGCATTTTGGATCTGCGTCGTGGAGATCCTGCCCAACGTGCGCGGGCCGCTGGTGGTCGATCTGTGCATCCGGCTGGGCTACGTGACAATCACCATCGGCACGCTGGGCTTCCTGGGTCTGGGCCTGCCGCCGCCGATCCCGGACTGGGGCGGCATGATCAACGAGACGCGGCAGTTCGCGATGGTGTTCCCTTACATGGTGATCCCGCCCTGCCTGGCGGTCGTGTCGCTGGTGCTAGGGTTCAACCTGTTCGCGGACGGCCTGCGCAGCATCGCGGCGCGGCGTTAGATGGCCCCGCCGCTCCTGCAGGTGCGCGGCCTGTGCGTGTCCTACCGGACGCGCGCCGGGGACCTGCCGGTGCTGCGCCGCGTGTCGTTCACGCTTGGCGCCGGGGAGAGCCTGGGGCTGGTCGGCGAGTCCGGCTGCGGCAAGTCCACCCTGGCCCTGGCCCTGCTGCGCCATGTCGCGCGCGGCGGCCGTGTCGTGTCCGGGCAAGTGCTGTTCCGCGGCCGGGACATCGCGGAGATGTCCGAGGGCGAGCTGCGCGCGATGCGCGGCGGCGGGATCGGCATGATCTACCAGGATGCCATGTCCGCGCTGAACCCGGCCCTGCGCCTCGGCGTGCAGTTGGCGGAGGCCGGGCGCTTCCACCGTGGCCAGACCTGGGAGTCCGCGGCGGCGGCGGCGGAGGCGATGCTCCGCCGGGTGCGCCTGCCGGACCCGGAGCGGATCCTGCGCGCCTATCCGCACCAGCTCTCTGGCGGGCAGCAGCAGCGGGCGGTGATCGCCATGGCGCTGCTGGCGCAGCCGGACGTGCTGGTGCTCGACGAGCCGACCACGGCGCTGGACGCGACGGTGGAGGCCGGGATCGTCGCCCTGCTGGCCGAGCTGCAGGCGGAGACCGGCATGGCGATGCTGTTCGTGTCACACAGCCTGGGGCTGGTCTCCCAGGTCTGCGCCAGGGTGGCCGTGATGTATGCCGGGGAGGTCGTGGAGCTTGGCCCGGTATCCCCGGTGTTCCGGGCGCCGGCGCACCCCTACACGCGCGGGCTGCTCGGCTGCGTCCCGCGGCTGGATGCGCCGGCCTCGGATACGCCTGCCCTGGATATGCCAGCCCTGGCGCCGATCCGCGGAACGGTGCCGCCGCTGGATGCGCTGCCGCCCGGCTGTGCGTTCGGCCCGCGCTGCGGCAGCTTCCTGCCGGGCCTGTGCGACGCCGGGCCGGTGCCGATGCAACGGGTCGGGCTGGAGGCCGCAGGCGGCGATGGGCATGATGGCGACCAGGACCTTGGGCCGAATGACGGGCTGGATACCGGCCAGCGGCAGGCGCGCTGCGTGCGCCTGGGAGAGCTGGCGCCCGAGGTTGCGGCGCCGCTGCCGCCGCGCCGGGCGGCGAAGGCCGGGATGGCCCTGGTGGCCCAGGGGATCGAGAAGCACTTCGCCCTGGACCGCCGCGGACTGGCCGGGATGCTGCTGCGGCGCCCGTGGGACCGGGTGCAGGCCAACCGCGGCCTGACCCTGTCCGCCCCGCGCGGCCGCACGGTGGCGATTGTCGGCGAGTCCGGCTGCGGCAAGTCAACCTTCGCCCGCATCGTCGCCGGGTTGGATAGCGCCAGTGCCGGCACGCTGCTTGTGGACGGGGTGGACCTGGCGCAGCGCCCGGTCGCGCACCGCACCGCCGCCCAGCTCCGGGCGTTGCAGATGGTGTTCCAGAACCCCGACGAGACGCTCAACCCCAGCTACTCCGTCGGGCGTCAGCTCGGCCGCGTGCTGCGGACTCTGGGCGGCCTGCGCGGGCGCAGGGCGGTCCGCAGCCGCGTGGCCGAGCTGCTGGCGCTGACCCGGCTTCCCGCCGGCATCGAGCGCCGGCTGCCGCATGAGCTGTCAGGCGGCCAGAAGCAGCGCGTCGCCATCGCCCGCGCCTTCGCCGGCGACCCGGCGCTGCTGGTCGCGGACGAGCCGGTGTCGGCGCTCGACGTGTCCGTGCGGGCCGCGGTCACGACGCTGCTCATGGACCTGCAGGCCCGGCGTGGCACGACAATCCTGCTCATCAGCCATGACCTGGGCCTGGTGCGCGCCATGGCGGACGAGGTGGCAGTGATGTACCTGGGCCAGGTGGTGGAGGCCGGGCCGGTGGCGGAGGTGTTCGGCACGCCGCGGCACCCGTACACCGCCGCGCTGCTGGCGGCGGTCCCGCGCCTGGACGGCGTGCGCGGCGCGATCCCGTCCGGGGAAGTGCCGAGCGCGCTGTCCCCGCCCGCGGGCTGCCCGTTCCACCCGCGCTGCGGCAGCAGCATGGGCGGCGTGTGCGCCACGGTCCGGCCCGCCGAGGTGGGGCTGTCTGCCGCGGGCCACCGCGCCGCTTGCCACTTGCTCACTGGTGCGCCAGCAAACGCTAGGGCGCTTGAGCCGGTGGAGGGGCTGTGATGGTGGGCAAGCAGGTGCTGATCGTCGGCGGCGGCATCGCCGGGCTGCTGACCGCCTGGGCGCTGGCGCGCCGGGGCATCGGGGTGACGGTGTTCGAGCAGGGGCCGCTGCCCAACCCGCACTGCTCCTCGTTCGACGAGCACCGCATCATCCGCCATGCCTACGGCGCCATGTCCGGCTACGCCCGGCTCATTCCCGGCACCTTCGCGCTGTGGGAGCGGCTGTGGGCCGACTTGGGCGCACGCCACTACGAGGAAACGGGCGCGGCCTACTTCCTGCGCGACGACGACACTTGGTACGAGCCGTCCGTCCGCTCGTTGCAGGAACTGGGGATCGGCTACCGCGACGTGCCGTTGGACCAGGTTCCCGCGCGCTACCCGATGACCAACATGGCCGGGCTGACCCGCGTGGTGGAGACCGAGGGGGCAGGGATGCTGTTCCCCGCGGCGATCATGACGGCGCTGGTGGCGGCCTTGCCCGGCATGGGGGTGCGGCTTGCCGCATCTTGCCGCGTCACGGCGATGGACGCCGATGGCGGGACCGTCACGGCCGATGGCGAGCGCCACCAGGGGGACGCCGTGGTCGTGGCGGCGGGCGCCTGGGTGGACCGGCTGGTTCCATCGCTGCGCGGCGTTGCCGTGCCGTCGCGGCAGGCTGTCGTGTACCTGGCGCCCCCGGCGGACCTGGCTGCCGCCTGGACTGCTGCGCCGGTGATGCTCAACCGCAGCCGGGCCGGCGGCAGCTACACCCTGCCGCCCCGGCGCGGCACCCGGCTGAAGGTCGGCGACCACGTGTTCTCCCGCCAGGGCAACCCGGACGATGACCGCGTGGCCCGACCGGAGGACCTGGAGCGGCTGCTGCCCGCGCTTGCCACGGCATTCCATGGCATCGGGCGCTATGCCGTCCTGGAGCGCCGCGCCTGCTTCTACACGGTATCCGAGGACGAACGGTTCATCGTCCGCACGACCGGGGCCAAGGCTTGGGTCATCAGCGCCTGCTCTGGCCACGGCTTCAAGCTGGCCCCCGCCATGGCCGAGGCGGTTGCGGCGGCCCTGGCCGGCGAGCGCCCGGCCGATGAGATCGCAGCCTGGGCCGCCCCGCTTGCGACACCCCCGATGACGGACCGGCAGACGCCCCCGTTGACGCACTTGGAGACCCTCGCATGAGCCTCAGCCTCGCTGACCGGCTGCGTCCCGAAGCCGTGCACGACCGCCTGCGCCGGCTGCTGCGCACGCGCAAGCCGGACCACTCGCTGGACCGCGCGTTCTATACCGACCCCGAGATCTACGCCTTCGACCTGCAAGCGGTCTTCAACCGGGAGTGGATCTTCGCCGCGGCGGCCTGCGAGCTGCCGGAACCCGGCAGCTTCGTTACGCTCACCATCGGCACGAGCCCAATCCTGGTGCTGCGCGACCGGAGCGGGGAGGTCCGGGCCTTCTTCAACACCTGCCGGCACCGCGGCTTCAAGCTATGCGACACCGCACGTGGGCGGATGCCGGCGGTGATCTGCCCCTACCACCGCTGGACCTACCGCCTGGACGGCACGCTGGCGGCGGCGAAGCATATGCCTGCGGACTTCGACCGTGCGGACCACGGCCTGCTGCCGGTGCATGTCCGGCTGCTCGGTGGCACCATCTACATCTGCCTGGCCGACGAGCCACCGGACTTCGCGTCCTACGCCGCCGACCTGTCGGTGCAGTTGGCGCCGCACGCCCTGGATCGCGCCAAGCTGGCCCATGAGGTGGACTTGGTCGAGCAAGGCAACTGGAAGATGGTCATGGAGAACTCGCGCGAGTGCTACCACTGCGCGACCGGGCACGGCGAGCTGATGCGGACCTTCCTCGACATCTACGACTGGAAGAACCCGGAGCAGGCGGCGGAGGTAGGCGCGTACTGGGACAAGTGGCAGGCCGGTGGCTTCGGGCCGTCCATCACCGAGGGGCCGGCCCATCGCGGCGCCCGCCTGCCGCTGACCGGCACCGCCCGGTCCATGACCATGGACGGCAATCCCGCGGTCGCGTGCCCGCTCGGCGCCGGGCCGGCGGATGCCTGGGGGTCGCTGCGTTGGGTCCACTACCCCTCGACATTCAACCACGCGCTGAACGACTACGCCGTGCTGATCCGGATGCTGCCGCTGGGGCCGGAGCAGACGGTGGTGACGACCAAGTTCCTGGTGGACCGGGATGCGGTCGAGGGTGTGGACTACACCGTCGCCAACTTGGTGGAGGTCTGGAATGCCACGAACGACCAAGACAAGTTCCTGGTGGAGCGCAACCAGGCCGGCGTGCGGTCGGAGGGCTACCGTCCCGGCCCGTACTCGACGGAGCTGGAGGCCGGGGTGATCAAGTTCGTGGACTGGTACTGCGGCCGGATGGAAGCCTTCCTGGACGGGGGCGCCGGGGCGTAAGCCAGCCGCCGGAGCCCGGTGTCACGCGCGCGCCCGGTCGCTGCCCACCCAGCCCTGCATCGCCGCCCAGTCCTCCTCAAGCCCGGCAAACCGGTCCAGCGACAGGGAGGACAGGTCGGCGAAGCTGCACGCGCCCTCCGTCACCAGTTGCTGCACGGCATGGCCCGTCGCGGGCGACAGCCCGAAGCCGATGCTGGACAGGCTGACCAGGACGACGTTGTCCGGGGCACGCAGCCGTTCGATCACCGGGCGCCCGTCCGGCGTGTTCTCGACGATCCCCGCCCAGCTCCGGATGACCCGGGCATGGGCGGCGCGCGGGAACAACTCGGCCAGTCGGGCAGCGATGTGCAGCGCCAGCGGCGTGGTGGAGCGGGGCGGCGGGTCCTCGCCCTCGTGCAGCCACTCATGCGGGCCGCCGCCGTAGGCCAGGTTGCCGCGCAGGGTCTGCCGCCCGTACAGGCCGTTGCCGTCCACCCCGCCCAGCGGCATGAGCGGCAGCGGCTCCGTCACCACCATCTCCGCCCGGGCGGCCACCATCGGCACCTGCACGCCCAGCAGCGCCGCGAGCCGCGCCGTGCCGGGGCCGGCGGCCAGCACCAGGTGGTCGCACGCGAGCGTCCCGCGGCTGGTCCGCACGCCGCGCACCTGGCCGCCACGCATGTCGAAGCCCAGCACCTCCGTGTGCTGCATCAGCCGCCCGCCGTGGTCCTGCATGGCCCAGGCGTAGGCCTGGACCGTGCGGTGCGGGTTGGCGTGGCCGCCGAAGCGGTAGTGGTAGCCGCCCACCGCGCCGTCGCCCGCCAGCGGCACGGCATCGCGCACGGCGGCGGCGTCCAGCGCGTCGGACTCAAAGCCCTGCCGCCGCGCATTGCTGACCGCCCGGCCGTACAACTGCATCTGCCGCGCGGTGAAGGCGATGCGGATGCGCCCGGGCTGAAATTCGGTGGGGTAACCCAGCAGGTCGTCCATCTGGGGCCACAGCCGCTGCTCCTCGCCGAACAGCGGGCTGAAATGGTGGGTGCAGCCACCGCCGTTGCGCCCGGACGCTTCCCAGCCCGCAATGCCGCGGTCCAGCACCAGCACGTCCACGCCGGCCCGCGCCAGCCACCACGCCGCTGACAGGCCCGACGCCCCGGCGCCGACCACCACCACGTTTGCTCCCGCCGGCAGATCGATCATTCGCTGGCGACCTCCTGATCGAGCGGGCGGCCCGCCGCGGTGTAGCCCGGCGCGGCCTCCCAGAATGGGACATACTGCGAATGCATGCCGAACCAGGTGTCCCAATGCTGCCGCATCGCTGCAGGCTCCTCCAGGGCATGGGCCAGGCGCAGCGGCAGCGGGCGGACCGGGGCGCGGTGGGTGGCGGGCGGCACGGCGTGTAACGGTTCGCCGCTGCCCAGCGCCAGCAGGCAGGCCACCTGCTCGCGGCAGCGGCGGCCCTGGCAGACGCCCATGCCGGCGCGGGTCAGGCGCTTCACCTGATCGGGGTTGGGTGGCCCTTCGCCCAGCAAGGCGCGCAGGCTGGTGTCGTTGCGGGGCCGCGGGGCCGCGCCGAGGTAGCGCGGCGGGCGGACCTCCAGGATGTCCCGTGCCGTGACCTCCTCGCAGCGGCACACATAGGCGTCCTCCCCGCCGTCCAAGACCAGGGCCTGAACCCAGGCCATGCGGTAGGCCGCCAGGTCCGCCGCGCCGTCCGGGGCGGTGGACGGCGGCGCATTCCCACCTGCAGCGCGGCAGCCTTCAGCTTCGGCGATGGCGGGGTGGCCGGCTTTGGCGGGCCAAATCCCGGCGCAGTCCCCGGCGGCGGCGATGAACGGCAGGCTGGTGCGGCCCACCGAGTCCAGCACCGGCACCCAGCCGCCGCGCGCCGGGTCGAAGGCGGTGCGGCACCCCGCAGCGTCCAGCAGCTCGATCACCGGCACCGCGCCAATCCCCAGCAGCACGGCGTCGCAAGGCAGGCGCCGCTCCCCTGCCGCGGAGGCGACTACCAGCGCCGTCACCCCGTCCACCCCGCCCTCCGCCCGGACCACCCGGTGGCCGTAGAGCACCGGAGCGCCGAACGCCGCGGCGTTGGCTACGAGCGCCGGCGCGGCCTCGATGACCGCAACTATCTCGACGCCGGATGCGCGCAGGCCGGCCAGGGCCGCCGCTGCCTCCCCCGTGCTGCCCAGCAGCACCGCCCGGCGCGGCGCATAGGCGCCCAGGGCCGCCAGCGCCGCCGCCGCCAGCACGCCGGAGACGCCGGGCACGTCCCAGCCCGGGAAGGCCACGCCCATGTCCCGGCACCCCGTCGCCACTACCGCGCGCGTGAACCCCAGCAGCCCCGCGCGCTCCGCATCGGCCAGCCCGGCGACCGGGCCGGGCAGCCACCCCACCGAGGGACCGTTGGCATACAGCCCCCAGCATTGCGTGCCGAGCCGCACATCCACCCCGGCCTCGAACGCCGCCGCCAGGCCCGGCCGTGCGGCCAGCAGCGCCTCGGTCATGGCGGTGCGGTTGCGCGCGGCGCCGGACATGGCGCCGCCGAACAGGTGCGGGATGTCGTCGCCCATCGTCTCCGCCGGCACCGGGTTCTCATCCACCAGCACCACGACGGCGCCCTGGCGGCGGCCCTCCAGCGCGGCTGCGATCCCGGCCGGCCCCGCGCCGACCACCAGCAGGTCCGTATGCTCCGGGACCGTCAGCTCCTTGCCGGTGGTGCTGGCGGGGTCGAGGCCCGCGCCTGGGGCGCACGGCGTCACAGCACCTGCTCCAGGAAGGCGCGGGTGCGCGCTTCCGTCGGCTCGCCAAGGACCTGCGCGGGCGGGCCGTGCTCGACGATGCGCCCCCCTCGGTGAAGTACACCGTGTCCGCCACGCGGCGCGCGAACCCCATCTCGTGCGTGACCAGGATGCAGGTCATGCCCTCCGCCGCCAGTTCCTGGATCGTCACCAGAACCTCCTTTTTCGTTTCGGGATCGAGGGCCGCCGTCACCTCGTCGAACAGCATCACCTTCGGGTCCATCGCCAGCGACCGCGCGATGGCGACGCGCTGCTGCTGGCCGCCAGACAATTCGCCGGGGTAGCTGGCGAGCTTGTCGGCCAGGCGCACCTTGGCCAGCAGCGCCCGCGCCCGCGCCTCGGCCTCCGCCCGCGGGCGGCGCAGCACGTGGACCTGCGCCATGACCACGTTCTGCAGCGCCGTGCGGTGGGGGAACAGGTTGTACTGCTGGAACACCATGCCGACATCCCGGCGCAGCGCCAGCTTGTCCAGGTGCGGGTCGTTGACCTCGCGCCCGTCCACCATGATGGACCCGGCACTGAGCGGCACCAGCGCGTTGATGCAGCGCACCAGCGTGCTTTTGCCGGACCCAGACGGGCCGATGATGCAGGCGGTCTCGCCGTGCGCCACGTCCAGCGAGACGCCCTGCAGCACGGGATAGGGGCCGAACCGCTTCTCCACGCCACGCAGCCGCACGATGGGTGCGCCGAGCAGGTGCCCCGCTCCCATCATGCGCGCCCCATCATGCGCCACCCATCACGCCCGCAGCCGGCGTTCGAGCCGCCGGGTCAGCCGCGCGACGGGATAGGTATGGGCGAAGAACATCGCCAGCAGCAGCAGGTAGAACGGCATCATCAGCTCCGGGCGCCCCTCGGCGCTGACGGCGGCGCGCACGGCTGTCAGCCCGTCCTGGATGCCGACGACCGAGATCAGCGTCGTGGCCATCACCAGCACGGCATACAGGTTCATCCAGGGCGGCAGCATCCGCCGGAACGCCTGCGGCAGGATCACCATGAGCAGCACCTGCCGGCGCGAGAAGGCGAGGCTCTCCGCGCCCTCCCATTGGGCGGCGGGGATGGACAGCAGCCCGCCGCGCACGATCTCGGCGACGTTGGCCGACACCGGCAGGGCGAGGCCCACCACCGCCTTGGCCCAGGCGGGCAGGGGGATTGCCAGGCCCGCCACACGCACCTCGAACGGCAGCAGGAACATGACGTAGAACAGCAGCACCAGCCACGGCGCGTTGCGGAGGAGCTGGATCACCACCCAGCCCGTCGCGCGCACGGCGCGCAGCCGCGCCATCTGCGTCAGCCCCAGCGGCAGCCCGGCCAAGGTACCCAGCGCCATCGCCAGCACGCCCACCAGCACGTTGAACAGGAAGCCCACGAACACCAGCGGCAGCCAGCGCAGGAGCGCCGCCGGCACACCCGTCCCGGGGGACGGCGCCCCGCCCGCCGCCGCAGCCAAGGCGGCAAAGGCCAGCAGCAGCGGCCAGCGCCGGGCCAGCATCCCGGTCATGGGGGGCGTCACGGCGAGTAGCCGGGCAGGCGCAGCGCGCGCTCCCACCGCTCCAGCGTCCAGACCAGAACGGCGATCAGCACGATGTAGGCCAGCAGCAGCACGTTCATGGTCTCGCGCACGTTCATGCCCTCGCCCCAAATCTGCGCGGCGGCATAGAGCAGCTCCGGCACCGCGATGGCGTAGGCGAGGCTGGTGGTCTTCACCAGGTTGACCAGGTTGTTGCCCAGGCCGGGCAGGCACACCCGCAGCGCCAGCGGCAGCCCGACATGGCGCAGCGCCTGAGCGCGGGTGTAGCCCAGCGCCTCCGCCGCCTCGCCTGTCGCGGCCGGCACGGCTTCCAGCCCCGAGCGGAGGATTTCCACGTTGAACGCTCCAGCGAACAGGCTGAACGACACCACCGCCCAGCCCAGGTTCGACACCGGCGGCACCTGGGCGCCGTAGGCGTCCCGCACGGTCGGCAGCAGCCCACCGATGGCGAAGTAGAAGAACAGGAGCTGCACCAGCGGCGGCGTGTTGCGGAACGCCTCGACATAGCAGCGCACCGCGCCGCGCAGCAGGCGGGACCGCGCGCCCAGCATCGCCGCCCCGCCCAGGCCGATCACCAGCGACAGCGCGCCGGACACCAGGGACAGCCAGGCCGTGGTCCACAAGCCCTGCAAGAAGCGCTGGCGGTCATAGGCGTCATAGACGACGGATACGTTGATGCCCTGCGTGGCCGCCAGGTCGCGGAAGAACGCCTCGATCCCCATCACCCGCCTTGTCCCTGGCCCCGTGCGCCGTGGTCAGGCCAGCTTGCGCTGCATCTCGACCAGGTAGGGCGACGGCGCGATGCCCCATTTCTTCTCCAGGTCCAGGATGCGCCCGGTGCGGAGCCAGCCCGTGCCCATTTCGGACAGCAGCTTGCCGAACGGCGCCTGCACGTCGGCCAGGCGCACGGCGACGGCCCAGAGCTGTGGGTCCTCCGATGGCAGCGGCATCTCGTAGGCGCCCCACTTGGCGGGGTTGCCGGCCAGGGTGGAGACGATCAGGGTGTTGTCGAACAGGAAGGCCGCGCAGTTGCCGCCCGCCAGCGCGTTCAGCGCGTCGGGCACGGCGGGGAACACCTGCAGCTCCGGCCCGTATACTTGGCCGACCCGGCGGTTGTAGTAGGCGCCCTGCACCGCGCACACCTTGCGCCCCCGCAACTGCTCCCATGACGTGAAGCCCGCCGACTTGGGGGCGAGGATGTTGGTGGCGCCGGCGTAGTAGTTCGGCTCGATCATGCCGATGACCTTGCGGCGCTCGGCGGTGTCGCCCAGCGTGGCCAGGATCATGTCGATGCGGCCCTGGACCAGGAACTCCATGCGGTTGGCGGCGATCACCGGCACCAGCTCCAGCGTGGCGCCGATGCGGTCTGCCACGTCCCGCGCGAGGTCGATCTCCAGCCCGACGATCCCGCCGGAGGGGTCGAGGAAGCCGTAGGGCCGGTAGTCGTTCTTGACGCCCACCACCAGCTTGCCGCGTGCCTTGATGGCGGCGAGCGTGTCAGTACCCTGCGCCGCCGCCGGGCAAGCGGCCAGGGTCGCGCTCCCTGCAAACGCCCCTGCCAATGCCCCTGGCAAGATGCCTTTCAGTGCCGCACGCCGCGTGACCATGCCCATCGCTCTGCCCCTTGTTGCCTACGCCGCCCGCCCGGCCTGCAGCCGGTCCAGCCCGAACGGCGCCAGGTCCGCCACGCTGCGCCCCTCGCAGGCCAGTTGCGCCACAGCCTCGCCGATGCCCGCCGAGTGCTTGAAGCCGTGGCCCGAGCAGGCGGACACGACGATGATGCGCTCCTCCGCGGGGTGCCGTGTGATGACGAAGCCTGAGTCCGGCGTGACGGTATAGAGGCACGCGGCGGAGCGTGCGGGTGCTGCCGCGGCCCCGCGCAGCCGCCCGGCGATGTGGGCCGCGTGCATCGCCTGCGCCTCTCCCGGCGACACGGTGCGGTCCACCGTGTCGGGGTCGCAGGCGTGGCCGTACTGCTCGGTGGCGACCTTGCACTCGGCGGCGCCGGGCAGGGCGGGGAAGCCGTAGAAGTAGTCCCCGGGCTGGGTGCCGTGCATCCAGATGTAGGCGGGGCAGGCGTCGGGCTGGAACGACACTGCGTCGGCCAGCGGGAACCAGTGCAGCACTTGGCGGTAGGGCACCAGCACGCTGCCGAAGGGCGGGCCGAGCAGCCGGCCCGCCCAGGCGCCGGCTGCCACGATCACCTGGTCCGCCCGGACGGTGCTCCCATCCATCTCGACCAGCACGCCGGCGCCGTCCTGGTGGACGGCCTGGACGGCCTGCCCGGTCAACACCGCCGCGCCAAGCTTCTGCGCCTGTCCCAATTGGGCGGCGATGCAGCGCTCGGGATAGACGTAGCCGCCGCCCGGCTCCAGGTAGCCCTCCTCGTCGCCATGCAGCAGGAAGGCGGGGAAGCGGGCGGCGATGGCGGGGGCGTCCAGCATCTCGTGGGGGATTGCGTGGCGGCGGGCGACGGATGCCGTGCGGTTCAGGAAGTTGGTCTTGCCGTGGTGGCCCGTCCGGATGCCGCGCGGGGCCATCATCAGCAGGCCGCACTGCTGCAGCAGGGTCTCGCCGGTGGCGGCCTCAAGCTCCCGCCAGATGGCGTGGGAGCGGCGGACGAAGGGGACGTAGGCCTCGCCCTCGCCGACGGCGACGCGGGTGATGCGGGTCTCGCCATGGCTGGACCCCATGGCGTGCGGCGGCGCGAAGCGGTCGATGCCGATGGCGGGGACGCCGCACCGGGCAAGCTGGTACAGGGTCGCGGCACCCATCGCGCCCAGGCCGACGACGGCGACCTCCGTCCGCATCTCGCTCACTCCATGCCGCTCCTGCCTATGCCCAGGCACGCTACCCGGCGCCGCCCTGGCTGCAACAGGTTTCCAATGCCATAAGCAGCATTACTGCCCAGCATTAGCGGAATTGACGGGAATGGCTGGATTGGCGGATGGGCCTGGTGCTGAGGGCCTGGACCTACGGGTGCTGCGGATGTTCCTGGCCGTCGTGGAGGAAGGCGGCATGACCGCTGCAGGCACGCGGCTAGGCCTGACGCAATCCGCGGTTTCACAGGCCATGGGGCGGCTGGCCCGGCAGGTCGGCGTGGCGCTGCTGCGGCGCGAGGGCCGGCGGCTGGCCGCCACGCCGGCAGGCCAGGTCCTGGCCGAGCGCGCCGGACGGCTGCTGGCCGACGCCCAGGCCCTGCCCGGCGCCGCGCGGGAGGCAGCGCATGAGCCGGGGGCGCCGCGGGTGCGGTTGGGCTTCGTGGACTCCTTCGCCAGCACCGCCGGTCCCGGCCTGATCAAGCGGCTGCTGGACGACATGCCGCTGGTCCGGCTTTTGGCTTGGTCCGGGTTGGCGCCCGCGCAGGGAGAGGCGCTGCTGCGACGGCGTCTTGACGCCGTCATCACCTGCGACCCGATGGACGAGGTGGACGGCCTGGCCCGGCACGAGTTGCTGCGTGAACCCTACATCCTGCTGTTGCCATCGGGCATGGCGGCGGCATGCGCCGGGGCAAGCCTGGCGGACCTTGCGGCCCGGCACCGGCTGGTCCGGCACAGCGCCCGATCCCATGCCGGCGCGCATATCGAGCGCCACCTGCGGCGCCTCGGCGTGGAAGCCCCGCGCGTGCTGGAGTTCGACACCGCGGAGGCCGTGATCGCCATGGTGGCGGGCGGGATCGGCTGGGCGGTGACGACGCCGCTGTGCCTGCTGCACGGCCAGGCGCACCTGGCCGGGGCGGTCCCGCTGCCGCTGCCGGCGCCGGGCTTCTCGCGCCGGCTATATCTGGTCGGGCAGGCCGATGCGGACCGTGGACTACAGCGGCGGCTGGCGGCCAGCGCCCGGGCCGCGCTGGCCACCGACGTGCTGCCGCGGCTGCAGGGGCTGGCGCCTTGGCTGTCGGAGACGGTGGTGCTGGCCAGGCCAGGGAAGGCCGTGATTTCGGTGTAGGAGGCCGTTGGTGCAGGGATCGGGATGGTGCTGAGCTGACCCGTCCTGAGCGGTGATCAGGCCTGTCATGACTGCCCGCTCGCCAGGGGATCCGTGTTGCGGGTGCGGCCGTGGACGAAGGTGCCGGCGTATGCGGGGTTCCTCAGCGTCCGACCAGCTCCACGCAGCCCTGCACCGCACGGTCGGAGTCCTTGGTCACAGCGCCCTGGGTGCTGCGCGCTCGACATCCTGGTGCAGAGCCGGCGCAGTACCATCGCGCAGCGATCCCCCGGCGGGATGTCAGCGAAGCTGACAGGGGCGGCCAAGCGGTTCCTCCGCAGGCTGCTGCGCGACTTGCAGTATATTCCGCGCGTGATCGTAACTGACAAGCTCAATAGCTACGCCGCGGCGAAGTGCGAGGTCCTGCCCTGCGTCGAACACCGGCAGAGCCGCTACCTGAACAACAGGGCCGAGGTGTCGCACCAGCCGATCCGACGACGAGAGCGGCAGATGCAGCGGGTTCAGGTCAGCCCGCCACGCGCAACGCTTCCTGTCCACCCACGCCCGCATCCACAACCACTTCCAGCTCCGCCGCCATTGTCTGACCGCCTCCGACCATCGTACTGCTCGCGACGTCGCCACCAAGGTCTGGCGAAACCTGACCGGCACCGAAGCCATCCAGTAGCCACGCCGTCCTTACCCCGCGGCCGGCCGTCATCAACCTGACAACGCCGTCAGCGGTGCATCCTGCTCACTCCATCCCGCAGCACGGGCCGGCGTCACACGCACGGGTGCCCGCTCCTACTCAGGGCGGTCCAGACCCTGGCTGGACCATGCGGCCCATCATGCACCCCCGTGCCGCAAGGTGGCCGCAGTCACCGCCGCTAAGGTCTGGTCGGTGTTGCGCGGCTGCGGCAACGGCATCGCCTGGATGCGCGCCACGGACCGGCCCCAGCCCAAGCTGTCCTCCACCAGCGTCCGGTCGCGCATCACGAAGCGGCCCCGCACCAGCGTGTGGACCGGGACGCCCCGGACCCGCATCCCCTCGAACGGCGTCACCCAGCCGCGCGAGTGCAGCCCGGCCGCGGTGATGGTCGCCTCGCGCCGCAGGTCCACCACGGCGATGTCCGCATCCGACCCCGGCAGCAGCGCGCCCTTGGCCGGGAACAGGCCGAAGGCGCGGGCCGGCGCCCCGGCGCTGAGCCGCACATAATCGGACAGCGACAGCCGCCCGGCAGCCACGCAGGTCAGCATCAGGCCCATCTGCGTCTCCACGCCGGGGAAACCGCAATCGGCCTGCCAGATATCGCCGCGGGTCTTCTCCTCCAGGGTGTGCGGGGCGTGGTCGGTGGCGATCATGTCGATGGCGCCGTCGGCCAGACCCCGCCACAGCGCCTCCTGGTGCGCGCGCTCCCGCACGGGCGGGTTCACGCGGATGATGGGACCGAGGTCGGCGTAGGCGCGCTCATCGAACAGCAGGTAGTGCGGGCAGGTTTCTCCGGTCACGTCCACGCCGCGCGCCTTGGCGTCCCGCAACGGCCGCAGCTCATCGGCGGACGAGATGTGCAGGATGTGGATGCGCGCGCCCGTCCACTCGGCCAGCACGGCGGCGCGCGACACCGCCTCGGTCGCGACGACCGCCGGGCGGGATGCCAGGTGCGCCAGCGGGTCGTGCCGGCCGGCCTGCACCAGCCGCTGCTGCCGCCAGGCCATGATGGACGCAGTTTCCGCATGGAGCGAGATGCGCAGGCCGTGCCGGGCGATGATCTCGAAGCCCTCCAGCATCGCCCCGGTCGAGGGCGAGGGCAGGTTGCCGAAGGTGTTGCCCATGAAGCACTTGAACGCCGCGACGCCGCCGGCAACCAGGTGCTCCAACTCGCCGATGTTATCCTCTGCCAGCAGGCCGTACAACCCGAAATCCACACGCGCCTTGCGTGCGGCGTCCTGCTTCAGTTGCAGCGCCGCCCGCGTGGCGGTGGGCGGGTTCACGTTGGGCATCTCGAACACGGTGGTGACCCCGCCCATCGCCGCGGCGGCGGTGCCGGTGTCCCAGTCCTCCTTGTGCGTGTAGCCGGGCTCGCGGAAGTGGACGTGCACGTCGATGGCGCCCGGCAGCACATGCAGCCCGGCGGCGTCCAGCACCTCGCGGGCCGGCGGCATCGCGTCCGCGGCGCCGACGGCCACCACCTTGCCTCCACGGATGGCGACGCTGGCGGCGAAGCTCGCGGCCTCCGTCACGATGGTGCCGCCACGGATCACGAGGTCGGCGGGTCCGGTCATTGCATTGCCTCCTACAGCGCGGCCCAGCCGCCATCGACGGGCAGGTCGATACCGGTGATCTGCCGGGCCGCGTCGGATGCCAGGAACAGGCAGGCATTCGCCACGTCCTCGTCCCGCGTGATGCGGCGCAGGGCATAGTCCCCGGCATGCCGCTCGGCCGCCTCCGCCTCGGTGATGCCGAGGCGCGCCGCCATCTCGGGCACCACCTTGCCGCGGAAGCGCGGCCCGTCCACCATGCCCGGCGCGACGCAGTTGACGTTGACGTTGAACGGCCCGGCCTCCAGCGCCATCGACTTGGTGATGCCGCGCAGGCCCCACTTCGACGCCGAATACGCCATGCGCCCAGCCCGCCCCCGCATCCCGAACGTGCCGCCGACGTTGACGATCTTGCCGTCGCGCCGCGCGACCATGCCCGGCAGCACCGCGCGCATCGTGTTGAAGCAGCCGGCCATGTTGAGCGTCACGATCTCGTCGAATTCGGCGCGCGTCGTCTCCCACCCGGTCTTGCCGATGGGGCCGGAGCCGCCGGCGACGTTGACCAGCACGTCCACCCGGCCGAACGCGGCCTCTGCCGCATGCACGGCCTGCTCGCACGCCTCGGTGCTGGTCAGGTCGCAGGGGAGCACCATGGCCTCGGCCCCCAGCGCACGGGCAGCGGCGGCCACGGGCTCGATGGCGGCCAGGTCGCGCCCGGCCAGCGCCAGGCGTGCGCCCTCCCGTGCGAAGGCCAGGCTGATCGCGGCTCCCATGCCCTTCGCCGGGCCGGTGATCAGCACCGCCCGGCCATGCAGCTTCAAGTCCAAGCCCCTGCCTCCCTGCCCGTCATCGACGCCATGGCAGCAAGGCGCGTTCCCCAGCCGGCGTGGCCCGGAACACGCACAGCGTCACCAGCACCGTCAGAATCGCCGTAGCCCGCAGCAGCCCGGCTTCCCGCATGTCGCCCGCGCTCAGGATCAGCATGTCCAGGCCGGGCGCGCCGGTCAGCCACTCCGACAGCATCGCGCCCAGGAGTCCATCGGTTGGTCCCCCTGATGCATCCGGCACGCCAACGCGCAGCCTTCATCATGCCTGCCTCCCTACCGCCACCTGCGGACCGGGCAGCCGACCTTGGCGACCTAATCGCAGAGGTACCGCCGGACGTGATAGGGCGCGGCGGCGAGGCCCGGGCAGTGGCTGTTCACCACCACGGCCAGCCGCTCCGTCAGCAGCTTCACCTCCGCGTTCAACCCCTCCAGCCGTTCGCACGCCGCCTCCGCCTCGCGCGCCAGGCGGGGCAGGTCGAGCGTGGTCAGCACCCGGTCGCGCACGATCATCGTGCCGGCGACCATGACGTGCCGCACCGCCGTCCCGTCCTCGACGTGCACGATCTGGTTGACGGTCCAGTTGTGCGGGATCCAGTTCAGCGCGTGCAGGTCCAGGAACACCAGGTCGGCCTGCGCCCCCACCCGGATGGCCCCGCACTCCGCCAGCCCCAGGGCCTGCGCCCCGCCCACCGTGGCGGCGTGATAGACCTCCTCCACGGATGCCCAGTCGGCATTATGCGGGGTCTGCACCTTGGAGGCCATCGAGGCATAGCGCATCGCCTCGTAGACGTTCTGGTTGTCCGAGCAGTTGGCCCCATCCGTCCCGATCCCGACCGTGACGCCCAGGTCCAGCATGCGCCGCAGCGGGAACAGCCCGTTGCCGAGCCGCATGTTGCTGCCGGGGTTGTGCGCCACGCTTGCGCCGCGCTCGGCCAGCAGGCGCATGTCGGCGTCGTCCAGCCAGACGGCGTGGGCGGCGGTGAAGTCGGGCCCGACCAGGCCCCAGGCGTCCAGCTCCTGCACCAGCGTCCGCCCATACCGCCGCATCCCGGACACCGCCTGCACCTTGCTCTCGCCGACATGGGTGTGCAGCCGCACCCCGTGCGTCCGCGCCAACGAGGCGCAGCCCGGCGTGCAGTGGTGCGGAATGGTGGGCGCCACCGCAGCATGGATGCCGTCCCGGTTCCAGCGCCAGCCGCGCAGGATGCCGTCGATGGCGTCGAGGCAGGCCTGGCCGTTGCCGGGGCGCAGGCCCTCCACCGCCCGTTGCAGCTCCGGCGGCAGGGCGTCCATCAGGCCGGGAATAGCCTCGTAGAACGACAGGTCGGCGACCATGGGCGCCACCACGGCACGGATGCCGACGCCGGCATAGGCCTCCGCCACGGCGTCCATGCCATCCGCGGTGGGGTAGGGGAACTCTGCGAACAGGTCGTAGGCGGCGGTGCAGCCCTTGAGCGCCATCTCCGCCGCGCAAATCTGCGCCGACAGCTTCTTGTCGGCGAGGGAGCGGTTGCCGCCGATCCAGGGGGCTGCGACCAGCAGCAGCTCCAGTGTCCAGCGGTCGCCCTGGCCGCGGGCGAGGCCGCCTTGGCTGTGCATATGGGCGTTGACCAGCCCGGGGTGCACGACCAGGCCGGCGGCATCGACCTCCTCCGCGCCGTCCGGCGCCGCCAGGCCCGGCGGGCCGATGCCCTGGATCACGCCGTCGATGACCAGGATGTCGACGGGCTGGGCGCGGCGCAGCGCCGGGTCGGTCAGCAGCCCCGACCGGATGACCTGCGCGCCCTTGCGTGTGGTCGCCATGCGCCCTCCTCAGAACGGGTCGGGCGCGCGGGCCGCCCAGGGGAACAGCAGCCGCTCCGACGCCTCGACGATGCCGAACAGCACCATGCCTAGCGCCGCCAGGATCACCACCGCGCCGAACGCCAGCGGCACCTTGAAGAACGCCATCGAGGTCTGGATCAGGTAGCCCAGCCCCTCCTCGGCGCCGACGAACTCGGCCACCACCGCGCCCACGACGCACAGCGCGATGGCGACCTTCAGCCCGGCGAACACGAACGGCACCGCAAACGGCAGGCGCACGCGCAGCAGCTCCTGCAGCCGGGTCGCGCGGCAGGACCGGGTCAACTCCAGCAGCTCCGGCGGCGTCGCCAGCAGCCCGGCCACCGACGACACCACCAGCGGGAAGAGCGCCACCAGCACCGTGACGATGATCCGCGGCAGCGCCGTCGCACCCAGCGCCACGATCAGGATCGGCGCCAGCGCCACCTTCGGCACCGACTGCGTGATGACCAGCAACGGATAGACCGCCGCCGCCACCGTGCGCGACGAGGCGATTAGCACGGCCAGCGGCAGGCTGATCGCCACCGACGCCGCGAAGCCGAGCAGCACCGTCGCGAGCGTCGCAAGGGTATGGCGCAGCACGTTGGGATAGGCCGCCCCCACCGCGGCGGCGATGGCGCTCGGCGGCGGCAGGACGTACTCCGGCACCCGGAACCAGCGCGTCAGCCCCTCCCACAGCAGCAGCAGGAGCAGGACCGCGCCCACCGGGGCGGCGATGGCGCGCAGTGCCGTCATGCCGCCTGGCGCGACGAGATCAGGCGGCGCAGGTGCTGCGCCTGGTCCTGGAACGCCGGCAGCGCCTCCTGGGCGAAGCTGCGCGGGCGGGGCAGCGGGATTTCGACCAGCTCGGCGATGCGGCCGGGGCGGGGCAGCAGCGCCGCCACGCGGTCGGATAGCAGCACGGCCTCGGCGATCGAGTGGGTGACGAACAGCACCGTCATGCCGGTGCCGGCCCAGATGTCCAGCAGCTCAAGGCTGAGGTCCTCGCGCGTCAGGGCGTCGAGCGCCCCGAACGGCTCGTCCATCAGCAGCAGCTTCGGCCGCTGCACCAGGGCGCGGCAGATCGCCGCCCGCTGCTGCATGCCGCCCGACAGCTCGTGCGGCCGGCTCGCCTCGAAGCCGCCCAGCCCGACCTTGTCCAGCAGCGCGCGGGCGCGGGCCAGGTCGGCCGCCGTGCAGCGGCGCTTGAGGCGGAGCGGGAAGACGACGTTGTCCAGCACGCTCGCCCAGGGCAGCAGCACCGGCGCCTGGAACACCATGGCCATGTCCGGGTGCGGGCCGCGCAGCGGGGCGCCATCGACCAGCACCCGCCCGGCGGTCGCGGGCAGCAGGCCGTTCACCAGGCGGAGCAGAGTCGATTTGCCGCAGCCCGACGGCCCGATCAGCGACACGAACTCGCCGCTGGCAAGGGTGAGCGTGACATCGCGGACCGCCTCGACCGGGCCGGCGCGGCCGCGGAAGGTCTTGGACAGGCCCTGGATGTCGATAATCACAGATCGGGGGGATCACAAGTCGGGGGATCACGGGTCAGGGCAGGTGCGTCGTGTCAACCGCCTTCGACGGATCAAGCGACGGGTCGAGCTGCTGGCTCTCGGCGACGACTTTCCAGGTGAACGCCAGCTCCTCCGGGTCGAAGCGGCCAGTGCCGGCCTTCTGCTGGCCGGGGTTGAACACGTACTCGACGACGCGGGCCAGGGAGTGCTCGCAGTCGTCCTGCTCAACCTCGGGGTTGCGCTGGATGTGCAGCCGGCATGCCTCCTGCGGGTTGTCGCGCGCCCAGGCGAACGACTCTGCGACGGCGGCGCTGAACCGGGCGACAAGATCCGAGTCCCGGTCCAGCATGGCGTCGGTGGTGACGATGGTCACGGCGTAGATGGTGAAGCCGGTCTGCACGAACGGCAGCGAGACGATGTGCTCGCCCGCCTTCTCGGCCGCCTTGTTGATGTAGTACTCGTGGATCGCATAGAACGGCGCGGCGTCCACCCGCTTGGAGATCAGCAGCGCCGCCATGGCGGAGGCGTCGGTGTTGACCCAGTTGATGCGGTCCGGGTCGGTGCCGGCGCGGCGCGCGACCTCGGGGAAGTAGAACTTGTGGCTGTTGCCCGGCGTGATGGCGATGCGCTTGCCTTCCAGCCCCTTGAACGTCGTCGTGCCCGAGCTTTTCAGCACGAACAGCGAGTGCGGCGAGTAGGTGTAGATCGCCATGATGGACTTCACGGGAACGTTGGCCCGCATCCGTGCCGTCAGCACCGCCGCGATGTCGGCCACGCCGAACTGGGCGCTGCCGGCCGCCACTTTGGTCACGGTGTCGCCGGACCCGTAGCCGCGGCTGATGGTCACGTCGATGCCGTGCTTGGCGAATGTGCCGCGCTGCCATCCGGCGTAGTAGGCGGCGTGTTCCCCGGTTGGGATCCAGTCCATCAGGAACGCGACCTTGTCGGGCGGCGCCGCGCGGGCCGCGCCCTGACCGAACAGCAGGAGGGCAGCGGCAATCAGCCCGGCGGTGCGAAGGTGCATGTCGATCGGTCCCGTGTTGCGCGCCAGCATGGACGGCTGGAGCTCCCCGCGGCAACGGTGCCGAAACCGCAATGCGTGCCGTGCGCGCGACATCTGCTCGCGTCGCGGGCAGGGGCAGGGTGATCGTGCCCAATCCTGGGCAGATCAGGGCGGGGCTGCTCTATTTCGATTGGCGCGGCTCTCCGTCGCGCATTGCGCTCCCATGCCAACCGCCGGGAGTATGACGCATGCCAGGTCTGATCGAACGCGAAGGCTACGGGTTCATCCCCGGCCCGTTCCAATACTCCGCCGGAGTGGTCGCGCGGCCGGGCCATCGGATCGAGCGGGTCCGGTTCATGCAGACGCGACCACGGTGCTGCCGGCCAAGCCGCCCCAAACGCTCCGACGGTCCTCCTCGCGCATCAAGGGCCTCGACGGGTTCCTCCAAGACCGCCTGCGGGGCGCGATGCAGTACGACCGCATAGCGGGCCGCTTCCGGTCCTCCATCTTCGAGATCGCCGCCGAGGAGCTGGTGACCGTCGGGCGGGTCAGGTTCGTGTGCAACTCCGACCTGAGCCCGGCCGACCTGCGCGCGTCCAAGGAGGCCAGGACGAGCGCCCTGCTCCAGAAGTGGTGGGCCGGAGGGACCGCCGATGCTTCGGTAGAGCTGGACACCCTGCTCCGCGGCGACCGCTACTGCCGCCTGAAGCATATGCTCCAGACCCGCGACGGCAACGGGCAGCCCAGGGTCGAGATCAAGGTTATCGACCGGGTGACGGCCCCGCTCTTGCACGGGAAGGCCGGCGTCATCACACTCGTCGACGGCCGGAGGACCTGCTTCATGGGGTCGATCAACGATATTGGACTGAAGCCGGTGATTGATTGCAGCTTCCCGCTAGACGGACTAGCCGACGCCTTCCGCTACCAGGAAAGCGGTGCGCATTTCGGCAAGATCTGCCTGGAGTTATGAGGGTGCTGCGGGTTGGACTGATCGGCGCCGACGCCGGCAGCAACTGGGGCACTGTTGGATCGAAAACACGCCCGGGAACGGGAAGGATTCCGCTGCCGGCATCCTTCCCTCATGCCCTACCAGGTGGCGCCACACCGACCCCGACTTACCTAAGCAAGCCAAGCCTTAACCGGAAAAGGTTAGCGTCAGCCGCGGTTGGACACCAGAGGGCCGAGCGCAAAACATGATGGAATGGACGGTCGGGTGAGCAGGCGGGCGGTGCCCAGTATCGGCCCGGCCTGGCGATCATGGGCGTCAACGCCTTGCAGGTGCGGAGAAGTCGGTCACTGAAAAACGCCCGAACCTCGGGCGCCAGTCGCCGATACCTATCTGCTCGCCTGCGGTGGCGAGGAAGCCATGCACGTCCGACGGGTTCAGCAGGGTGGGTAGGAAATCCACCGCGAGCTCGGCCATCCACGCCTGGAACATCGGTCGGGTGCGCATCAGCCTCGCCGCGCCGACCCTCGCCGCGGACCGAAGCCGGAACGCCTCGTCCTTCCACAACGCGTGCGGATCCTTGGGACCCTCATACTCGAGGCGCAGGTTATCCTTCACCATCAGTCCCGCCTTCGCCTTCGCCCCGCGTCGCTCCTGTCCCGCCGCCTTCACCAGGGCAGCCTCCATCATCTCGGCGGGAATGCAGGGGACGCCACCAGTCAAGTATAGGCTGCCCAGGAACTCCAGCTCGGCCAGGCGCAGGTGGTCAGCCTCCATCTTGCGGCGCTTGGAGGCGACCTGGGCGATGCTCTTCGAGTGGGGGTTCAGGGGATCGGCGAGCAGGCCGTTGTGCATCAGTAGGGGTCAGGCGCCGATGATCCTGAAGTGCAATGTCTCGTAGCCGCTCACTCGGGCCTCTGTGTGTGGTTATCGGGGTCAAGCGGACCACGTCGTTCACCACGGGCCTGGTCTGGGCCGCGTAGCGCCGGCTCCTCAAATCGGACGTAGTACTTTGGTGGCAGAGGTTGCACAGCGTCGTCAGAGCATCGAGGCAGTCGAGGTTCCAGCGCCCTTTCGAGGGGTAGCGACGGTGATGCACGTCGAGGTCGTCGCAGGCGTCGCACAGGTGGCAGCGATGACTGTCGCGCGCCAAGGCCCGGCGTCGGAGGACCTTCCAGCCAGGGCTCGCGATGTATTCCACGTAGGTCACCTCGACAGTATAACCCACGTTATAAAACTATAGTATATAAACTCCGGTTGTCCGGACCGCCACTGCTGGCAGCATGGACATGCGCCAGCTCGTCGGCCGGAACGTCGCGCGGGTGCGCCGGGCAAAAGGGCTAACCCAGGAACAGCTTGAGGAGCGGTCGGGCTTCAGCCAGCATTACCTGAGCGGCCTCGAACGCGGGCAGCGCAACCCGACCATCGTCACGATTTATGAGTTGGCGAAGGCCCTGGGCGTCGATTTTCGCGAGCTACTTGATCCAGACACTTGACTGTCTCGTTGACTCGCCCGAGAGCCTGCCGGTCTGTTAGGCTGTGCGTCAGCAGTAAACTTCGGCGCTGATCAGCGCCCCAGCACGGGACTGTCGCAAGATTGGGGGTCGTAACGTTATCGGGCTTGATCCGATTGGAAGTGAGGCTGGTGCTGGCCGGTGTCCGACACGAAACAGTCCCCGCCTAACCCACACACCACGCCGCCCGGCACCGGATAATGTTACGACACCCAATCTTGCGGCAGTCCCCAAGGTGGCATCCAGGGATCAGACGAGGGGTTATCTTCCTATGTCAGCCCGACCTGCAGCGCCACCCGAGGGTTCGTGCACGAGCGCCGCGGCACAGGTCGCGGTTGGCTTCGGCGGCGTAGCCTTTGTCGGCAAACGCCGTCCTGACCCGGACCATGACGGCAAAGGCGGCCCGGAACAGGCGCTCGAACACGACGGTGTCGGTAACGTTGGCAGACGTTGCGGCGCAGGCGACCGGCAGGCTGTCCCCGTTGACCGCGACGTGATACTTGGTCCCCCTCTTTGCTCTGTCGGTCGGGTTGGAGCCGGTAAGCTCCCCGCTGCGCTTGGCGCGCACCGAACAACTATCGACGATCAGGTCGCGGGCCAGGTCAGGCTGGCTGCGCAGCATGCCGACCAGCATGGAATGCACATGCCACAGCACGCCCGTCCGCGCCCAGTCCGCCAAGCGACGCTGCAAGGTGGACCCGCTCGCGCTGGCATCTGTCGCCCGCAGGCTGCGCCACGGCGTGCCCTCGCGCAGGAACCGCCGCAAGGTGGCCAGCACCCGCACCGGCTCGGTCGGAGGGTGGCCGGGGCCGTCGTCCCGTGTCGGCTCGTCCCACTCGGTCACCCGTGCAATCAGCTCCAAGATGCTCTCGTTCAACGCTGCTCTCCTCGTCACGGAACAGCAGATAGGACCAGAGACCGCCACGACGAAGGTCAGGCCTATTCAACCCAGGGTAGTAGTGAAAACCGCCTCTAAAAGCCCGTTTCGAAAGGGGTTGTGGGCCAGGTCTGACGGTGTGACTGGGACGGCTGTTGCGGCGTTCCAGGTTGTTTGCCTGTCATGGAGCTTGGCATGTGGACGCCTGAGGATCGCGCGCT